>Ga0302119_10000310_pt1 | contig 21547 bp, 21 predicted proteins | sample AG5_Tmax_MG_FD_203114 | JGI IMG/M metagenome (GOLD analysis project Ga0302119, IMG submission 203114) | Marine microbial communities from Western Arctic Ocean, Canada - AG5_Tmax | ecosystem: Environmental > Aquatic > Marine > Oceanic | place: Canada: Western Arctic Ocean | collected 2017-10-01 | reverse complement strand
TCAAATCTTGCACCGCCCAATGGCCCTCCACAAACCCTGGCAATTTTGTAATGTCTCCGCCGTGTTTTTCCAGGCGAAAAGACTGTGGATGCGCGCCGGGATGAACCAAAACATTGGCCTCCTCCAGAGAAGCGCGCACCTCCTCAGCCGATGAACGCAAGGAATTCACGCGAATCCACAGAGGTGGAACCTGATTCATCCATGTCATTCGCTGACGCGCCCCGTCCGATCCTAGGTCGAAAACCCACCGCCGCGAAAGGAGGCTAGGGAAGCTCATGTCCTCTGCTAAAAATTCTTCCGGGTGCTGAAGAGGGTTAGAAAAAAGTGGCCGGTCAAACATCCAGGAGCGTCGACCCACAATTAAACGTTTCCGCGAAAAATCTTTTTGGTAAGGATCCGCGGGCAAGGCTTCTTCCAGCCTCGCGGACCGCTGTAGATTTCGAAGAACGCCATTGGCAAAGCCCGACAATCCTTTAAGAAAAGGTCGCGCGGAATCTAGGGTAGAGTGAACTGCAGCGTGATCCGGAATATGCTCTAAAAAGAAAAGCTGGTAAACACCAAGTCTCAGAGTCCAACGTAGCTCCTTACTTTTCAGCCGACGTTTGCAATAGGGCTCCAAAATAACATCTAGTTTTCGAAAGTTTCGAAGCGTTCCGGACAGCAGTTGCCGAGCAAATCCTCGATCTTGTGCCGTCAGCCCCTCATTATCCGCAAAGGCACCAAACTTTCGCGTTGGAAAATCTCCGGTTGAAAGAAGAAGCTCCAACACCATCCGCCGAGCATTCGGTTGTTCTTTCATCCAAAAACCTCGCCTTCTTTCATGGAGGAGCCTCGTACGTAGTCCATAGCATTAAGCGCGCCCTTTCCCGCTCGTTGCAGGCGGTCAATACGGAAAGATCCGCCGTTGCACTGAACAAAAACACCTCCTTCCAAGGAGATCACCGTGCCTGGCTCAGCATTCGCCGCCAACGACGAAGGTTCCCCTGTGTGAATTTTGAGCGAGCTCCCATCCGGTAACGTAGACCGTGCAGATGGCCAACCTGCCATGGCACGAACAAGACGATCCACGACGTCGGCCGATTGATTCCAGTCTATTCTTCCATCAGTCGATTTGATTTTTTTGCACACTGTGACAGCTCTTGCGTTTTGCGCCTCTCCTGAAGGTAAGGGCCCGCCTTTAACTTCCTTCAGGAAATCCATCAACAACGAGGCGCCTAAGAGAGAGAGTCGTTGGAAGAGTTCGTCGGCCCGCTCATCCGAGGTCAAGGCAATCTCGGCACAAGCTAAAACTGGGCCAGCATCTAATGCTTCTACCATTTGCTGAATGCAAACCCCGGTTTTCTTGTCCCCAGCCAAAATAGCTGCTTGAATTGGACTTGCCCCTCTCCAGCGCGGTAACAAAGATCCATGCAAATTAATCAATCCATATCGGGGAGTCACCAAAGTGGCCCAGTTTAATATTTGCCCATAGCTCACGACCACGCCAAGGTCGGACTTGAGACCTTTGAGTGTCTGAAGCCACTCATCGCTGCGGGTGGATTCCGGGCGGAAAACTTTCACGCTCGCCTCCTCCGCCATCACGACCAAAGGGTTTGCCTCTTCTTTGCGCCCTCTGCCAGATCGACGAGGGGGAGCCGTTACCAAAGCAATGGGCAACTCATTACTTTGCAACAATGCATGAAATGCTGGAATTGCAAATGGAGGAGAGCCAAAAAAAATAGTCCGCATAAAGGCGCCCTTAGGGCCGTTTAAGCGTGAGAAGCTACAAACGCCTGAAGCTGCTCGTAATTCATCATCCCTGCTTGACGACCGACCTCTTTACCGCCAACAAAAACAAGAAAGCAGGGGATTGACATCACGCCAAGTTGAGTCGGTGTACTGGCCTCATCTTGCGTGTTGTGCTTTACCACCTTGAGTTTGTCCCCCATTTCTGCGGCAAGCTGGTCGACAGCAGGCCCCATTGCTTTACAGGGGCCACACCAAGGAGCCCAAAAATCCACAAGAACCGGAATGGGTGAATTCAGGACATCGGCCTGAAAAGAAGAATCGGTGACATCAAGGGCGCTAGACATAGCTTTCTCCATTAAGAGTGGCCCTGATTTTATCCACTCCGGCCATGGCCTCCAGAGAAGTTAGCTTTAATCTAAAAGTTCTTCGACTTCGGGCTCAAGCTGCCTCGGATCCTCATCAAACTGATCATCAATAGCATCCAGGTCAAAGCCCATTCTTTCTGAGGAGCGATGAATATGAATATCTTCAAAGGCCTCTGCCTGCAGCAAATCGACCTGCTGCTGCTTTGCCAGCTCAAGAAGAGCCACTAAATAGTAAGCCGCATTACCTCGGGATTGGCCACCTTCCTTTATGAGAGTCTGCAGGGTTGTTTCCGCAACGACCTGAAGTTTTTCCCAAAGTTCCTGAACGTAATACCGAAGAGGCCTCCCCCCTTCCTTGATGTGGTGTGGCCGAAGGAAGCCGGTTTCTTCCTCAAGCCGCGCAATAATTTTCAGGAGGTCCCAGATCGACAAATCTCCAAGGTCCCACTCTTCCTCTTCCTCGTTTTCATCTTCCACGGAGGCCTCCTTTTTAGGAAGCCATCGACCAGCCGCAGGCAACCAACGATTTCTTTGTCTCCAACGGTCTCCAAGTTGGTCCGAAACAGCCCTAAGCTCTTTGTAGGCAAGGAGTTGCTGTACAAGCTCTTCGCCAGGATCAAAGGGGTCTTCTTCCATCTCAATCTCTTCAGACGGCAATAAAGACCGAGACTTAATAGAGAGCAGTGTGGCCGCAATAACCAAATAATCTGCGGCCTCATCAACATTGACCTTGCCAAGGCTTCGAATATGGCTGCAAAAAGCCTCGCTCACCTCAGCCAGGGCTACGCGATGAATTTCTAATTCCTTTTCGCGGACCAGTTGGAGGAGCAAATCAAGTGGTCCTTGAAAAACCCGATCTAAACGAATCGTGAATTCCCCCACAGCTGCTTCAGGCCCAGAAGAAACTGGGGTGTCCCCCGTTGGGGTAGGTGGCGGGGCGTCGGAATGGGCAGGCTCAATCATGGCGAAACAGAACCCGTAGAGCGTAAAAGACTTCAGCCTCAACACCAAACCATTGCGCAAAGGTCGAGAGAAAGAATTCCATGAGAGGAAGAAGGATGCCCCAAAAAACTTTGGGGGCCAAAAATAAGATGCCGACAAGAATCAGAAGCCCGAAGCGCTCTAGCCGTTGATAGGCCCGTAAAGCCTCCCCCTGTAGAAAAAACTGAATTACGCGCGAACCGTCCAGCGGAGGAATGGGAACAAGGTTAAACAGGCCAAGCAAAATATTCGCATAAACGCCGGCAACAAGAATTTGCCCACCGGCGGACTCTCGCGTCCAAAACCCTAATTTAATGAGTGCTGCAAAAAGCGCCGTCAATAAGACGGCCATAAGAAAATTGCTAACCGGTCCCGCGGCTCCTACCAGGGCCCAGTCTCTTTTCGGCCGTCGGAGTTGATGAACTAAAACAGGAACAGGTTTTGCCCCACCAAAGAGAAAGGGAGATCCGGACAAAAGCAAAAAACCAGGCAAAAGAATGGTCATAACCAAATCAATGTGCGGCCGAGGGTTCAACGTGACTCGACCTAAACGGCGAGCAGTTGGGTCCCCTAGGAGGTCAGCGACCCAGGCATGCGCAGCCTCATGGGTTGTAATGGAAAAAACCACAACCACAACAATGCCAACGAGGGTAAAGATGTCCATAAGCCCCTATTCTCCCCTTTTCAGGGCTTGCCTACAATAGCCCAACCCTTTTCGGCGACTCCGTCCGTTCCCCATGGTTTTTGATGAATCCAGCGCCCTTGCAAGAGGCAAGGAAACTCTCCGCCTTGAGTCACAGGCCCTGAACGGTCTTGCGGACCAGCTCGGCGATCCCTTCCTTGCTGCCTGCCAGAGCCTCTTGCATTGCTCAGGCCGCATTGTGGTCACGGGCATGGGAAAGGCCGGGCTCGTCGGGCAAAAAATATCTGCCACATTCGCCAGCACAGGAACACCAAGCCTTTTCTTGCATCCGGCTGAAGCCCTGCATGGCGATCTCGGCCGCGTTCAAAAAGAAGACCTTGTTCTGGCCCTCTCCAAAAGCGGAAAAACAAGGGAACTTCTTTATTTGGTGCCCGCCGCCAAGGCTCTCGGCGCCCAAGTACTCGCCATTTGTGCACAAAAGGATTCCCCCTTAGCACAAGAAGCTGATTTAACGCTAATCCTCGAAGACTCTTCAGAAGCATGTCCACTGGGTCTTGCGCCAACCGTGAGCACCACACAAATGCTTGGGCTCGGAGATGCACTTGCCATGGCCATTTTAGAGGGCAGAGACTTCACTCGTGAGGAATTTGCCCGGTTTCATCCTGCCGGTTCTCTGGGAAGAGATCTCATGCACATTGGAGAAATGATGCGCCAGGAAAAGGAATTACCACTTGTCCCAAGCGGCACCTCTCTTCAAGAAACCTTAATCACCATGGGGAGCACCCCGGGACGGCCCGGCGCCGCCCTCATTGTGAACAACCAGCAACACCTTCTTGGCATTTTCACCGACGGGGACCTTCGGCGCCTTGCCGGGCAAGGGAATTTTGACGCGACGGCCGCGGTCGACACAGTCATGGCGAAAAAACCCACCACGCTAAGCCAAGCGCTTCTTGTGGGGGAAGCACTTCGCCTTTTCAAAGATACCCATGTAGACCAAATGCCTGTGGTGGATAAATCCGGAAAGGTGGTCGGCCTTGTTGATGTTCAAGATCTCCTTGAGGTAAAACTTTGATTGCTCATTCAGAACTGTTGCGTCGAGCAAAGAAAATTAAATTACTCGTCTCCGACATTGATGGATGCTGGACAGATGGACGCGTGACCATCAACACCGACGGTATAGAGTCGGTCACCTTTAGTATTCATGATGGCTACGGCATGCACTCCCTTCTTAAAGCAGGAATAGAGATTGCCGTCATTAGTGGCCGTAACAATCCTGCCGTTGGCCACCGCGCAAAGCGCCTTGGAATTTCAGAAATCCATATGGGCGAACTTGACAAAATCCCGGCATACAAAAATATTTTGTCTTCGCGATTTCTCAAGCCAGAAGAAATCGCCGTAGTTGGCGATGACATCCCAGACCTTGCGCTTTTTCAGCAAGACTTGGCACTTCGGTTTGCGCCTCAAAACGCAGTAGGTAGCATTAAAAAAAGTGCGGACTACGTCACGTCGGCTTCTGGCGGAAACGGTGCCATTCGTGAAATATGCGACCTGATTCTTAATTCGAAAGAGTTGTAGCTAAATGCTTTCGCAAAAGTTCCCCTCGCCGAGAAAGCTTGTTTTCGGACTTGTTTTATTTCTCTTTTTTCTTAACGCGCTTTTAAACATTGACTGGGTAGAGCAGGAGACCCGTCTTGGCCCGGAGGGGTTTCGGCAAAATGTAAAAAGCCTGGGTGTGATTGAAACTGCATTTGAAGGGCCAATTTCTATTCTCGCCGAAGATCGAATCGAACAATCTGACGGAACTATTTCTCGCGTTCCAGCAATGAGAATCCGAGGCCATGACCCTTCGCCTGAAGACGACAGCATGCGGCTCTTTGAGGTTCACGTTGTAGCATTTGGCGACAAAGGCATCCATGGCATTCCTCGTTATGAAATTCATGGACCTTCCGCGCTGCTTCCAACCGATTCAGCAAGTAATTTACTCTCTCTGGACAGGACACTGCCATGGGTTTTTGAAAAACCAACCTTAATCTTCCCCGCAATGACCGATGGAAAGGATTTTACCCTAGAGGCAGAAATGGCTTTTCTCAGTCCTCTTAGCGGAATAGTCCGATGCAAAGGAGCCTATACCCTTTCCTCGCCTGGACTTCTTATTCAAGGGGTTGATATTACGCTCAACCCAAAAGACAGGGCCATTCTTTTCGGCCAAAAAAATGGAAACACAGAATGGTCCGTGGAGCTTGAGCCCAACATTTGGTTGACTGGCAACAATGACGGTGGTGGCCGCTTCTATTCTGATCAAAAAAAATCCTGGCTAGAACTTCATGCCAAAAAAAAATGCCTGGCTATTTTTCCTGAAAACTCCACCATGCCCGGCACTCTACATACCAATGGATTGCAACTGGAACTAGCGGGGACCAAGTCCGGCTGGGCACCTCAAAAGCTAGACGGGCTTGCTCCAACACAGTGGCAGGGCAAGTCGGAGCACTTAATTGGAAATCAAGCTCAGCTCACGTGGGAAGAAAACGCGGCACATGAACTTGTCATTCGTGGCCCAGTCTCTGCAACTTTTTTCCGCCGCGAAGAACAGGTGGCCAAGGCCTCTCAGCAGGCTGTTCTTGACTCAAAAACGGGTGACCTTGAACTTTGGGGCAAAGTCCACGTCCAAAGAGATCCTGGAAGTTTGCGGGCTGACTGGGCAAAGATACATGCCAAGACTTGGGAGGCAAAGGGGCAAGTTCATTATCAAGGAGAAGAGGGGGAGCTCTTTGCTGATGAGGCCCTTTCACGACCCTTTGATGGAATTTTTGCAAAGGGAAATGCGGCCGCACACCCATCAAGACCAGGCCTTGATGTTTTACGGGCTTCTGCCATTCAACTGACCCCAAACGGAAACTTACAGGTCCCTCAGCGCTTTCGCCTAGAAGGTCGTGACGAAGGAAATGCATGGTCCGTTGAAGCGAACTCGCTAGAAACCCGACCAACCTCCGAAGACACCCATTCTTTGGCGCGCGGCGAGGTAATCTGGCAAAGAGGCGAGCTCATTGCCCGTGGAGACGAGCTCTTACAGCGCGGGGGGCGACGGAGTGTTCTTACGGGAAAATCCAAAGCCCCCGCCCACGCAACCTTCCCGTTGGAAGAGGGTCTTGCCAAGGCAGAAGCCATGCGCTTTGTTCTTTCCGGCGAAACACTTCATCTGCAAGGGAAGCCCTCCCTTTCTCTTCCGGCCAAAGCCATCGGCCTTTCTGGAGATCATCTTTTCATTCATGCCAAGTTCATCAATCGCCTAGAAAATGGGCAGTGGGAATTTATTGGAAATGTTCACTTCACTGGGGCCCTCCAAGGCGAAGCCAAGAGAGCTCTTTGGACACCACAAGATTCTCTTTTCTTTCTTGGCGAAGACCGACTTCTTCGGTTTGAAGGGGAGCGCCTAGATGGCAGCCCGTTTCAAGTCTTCGCCAAAGAAGTTACTTTTTTCAAAAACGGGAATTCTCTCTTAACCGGTGATGCCGAAATTCATTGCCACCCAAGGCGTGCACAAAGTTCCTTGCAAATTACGGCACACATGATTCAATTTACTGAGAGCGGCGGAAAAGCGGAAGGCCAAGTGCAATTAACGACAAGTACACACGCAGGAGAGGCGGCACGAATTGATTGGCAACGGCCGTCGCCAGAACAACTCGCTATTCAGCTTCAGGAAAATGCACATTTAATATGCCCAGAGGGAGAAGTCTTTGGTGATTATATAAACTATGAGCCCCAAGCAGCCCTCCTGCGGGCACAGTCAGAAAATGGCGCCCGAGCAAAGCTTCTTCTGAAAGATGGTCGAGAAATCCTCTCACCCTGGATTCACTTTGACATGAATCAGCGCCTTCTTTCCACAGGAAAAGCAACAGTTTCCCGCACGCTACCATGATTCTTGCCTTTTTCCTTTTTGCGGCAGCGCAAACACCTCCTCAAAATCCAGAATGGGAAGTGGACTCTTTTACTTCCGAGATACTAGGGGATCAGGTGATTTATAGAGCGGAAGGACTTCGGTATTCCTCGGATGACCGGTCGCTGTCCGCAGACATTGGAGTGTTTACCTTTGACAAAACACGTTATGAACAAATAACACAACACGGAATTTCACAAGGGCTTGAAGAAAATTTTCTCGGCGGCCTAGCCTCACCAGCCGACGACCTCTTTCTGCAGCGAATCGAGCTCACCGGTCATGTCGTTTTTATTCAAGATCAACTTGAGCTTCAATGCCAATCATTCACCCGATGGCCACAAAAGAGTGAGAGCATAGCTCTTCAGGCTAAGCTTACTTTTCCCTCGGGAGGCCGCCTTAATGGCTGGCCTTGGTCCCTTGCCTGCGAAGAACTTAAAGAATTCGCCGATGGATCCCTCGTAGCCTCTCGTTGTGAAATGACCACCTGCTCAGAGCAAGATGCCCATTATTCACTCAGCTTAAATGAGCTCAAAGGAAAGCGTTCCGCTCCCGGCGATTACCTTTGGGACCCTTCCTCTGCATGGCTAAAAGTTCTTGGTGTCCCCCTTTTGCCGCTTCCTGCCCCGGTTTTTGGTGGTGATGATTCTGGGTTTGGCCTTGACCTTCTTCACCTTCTTAGCGGTCGCCAATGGGGAACCGGCGCCCGCATTGGTTTTTCTTCCTCGGAGCCCATGGGGCCAGGTGAATTGCATTGGTGGCTTCGCCCGGCTTGGTCCTCAGAGCGAGGCTTTCCGGTAATTTGGGATATAAAATATGAACAGCCTGGATTTTCTTCGGGCCTGGAACTCTTTTACCTTGATGATCAAGGCGAAGATATTCACCCATTCCGAAACCAGGTAGGTCGCGAGAACACCATTCGCTCCCGCATCCGATGGGATAACCGATGGGAGCTCAATCGTGATTGGTGGCTCGATGCCGATCTCTCCCTCACCTCTGACCCCCTTGTCGATCCAGAATTTTTTCGGCAGAAGTGGATCGAAAATGAAAATGCAGAGTCTGAACTCTATCTTCACCGCCACAATGGAAATCTCTTTGTGGAAGTCGCCGCATCTGCGCGCCTTGATTCCGTCGGCTATACCCCCCTTGAAGGTTTTGACTCTGAAGGTTTGGCACCGACACCGCTCGAGCTCCTTCCAAGCCTCCACCTTCAGCAATTCCCAACAGGGCTCTTTGCCACAAAAGAAAGCTCTTGGAACTGGTCCTGGGATTTACAGCTTGCGCGCATGCAATTGCGCCCTCATGACTTAGTCCCAGCTCCTGGGTCTACCCCATTTCAAGTGGCCGACGTCATCACACGAGATCGAGCGCAATGGAAAACGCACCTTTCATTCCCCTGGTCTCTAGGTCCCCTTCGATTGCAGGCCGGCTTCCAAACAGAGGGCGGATTCTGGAAAGACCCAAAAATCTCGTCGGCGCCCACTCAAGGCCTTTCCTTTGGCGAGGCTGATTTGTCGATGGGCATGATTCTCCTCCAAGAATATGAAGGGGGATGGTCCCATCAAGTTCACCCCCATTTGCGACTTTTTGACCGACGCCAATTTCGTGAATCTCAAGATATTGTTCTCAATTTCGACGACCTAGATCAGCTGCAGGCAGGCCGAGCAGTAGAATTGGGCTTGCGCCAGCTCTGGTTTGAGCCTGGAAATCCCTCCCCATGGCTCGATGTCAACCTCCTTGCCCCTCGCTTTATTGATTCAGATCACACCTGGGGACCCCTTGAACTCCGAGCCACCTGGTCCCCTTTGGAACGATCCGCATTGCTCGGAAAAATGAGCGCCTCGGCTCGCGTCCGGCACGCCTTTGACGAGGGAGACTCTGATCAGCTCTTTGCCAGCCTGTCCATGGCGCCCCTCGACTCTTGGCGTCTGACCGCTGGCCTCCGCGAGGTCGGCGATGAATTTCAGGCAATCGTTCTTCGGGCCACGGCCTCCATCACTGACTCTTGGCAGTTTCAGCTTGGAAGGACATTCGTCGGCCATGGAAATGCCGCTAAAAACACTCTGTATGGGCTGACTTACCAGGGCCACGACTTCTTTTTCACCCTTCAGGCTATCGAAAACGAGGCTACGGGGGACAAAAAGATTCAATTTGACCTCATGCCCCTATTCCTCGCAAAAAGCTGGCAGCCGGGTCTATAAAATGCCCTTTGTGCTCCCCCTCGCCTTCATTTCTGGAACCGAAATTCTCCTGGCCATAGCCATTGGACTCCTTCTTTTTGGCGGCAAGCTGCCGGGCGTTCTTAAAGATGTCGGGCGATTTTTCTTTAAAGCGAAGCGATCCCTAGAAGATTTACGTCAAGAAAGTGGGGTGGACGAAGCAATTCGAGATATTCAACGAGAGTCTGAAGACATCCGGACAAACATTCCCGACTGGAGAGAAGCCTCCGAGGCCGTCCTTGAATCCGATGAGGAAGAATAACTAGGAAGTTTTCCCAGGTTTTCCACAGGTTTTCCACAAACCAGGAAAGGAGCACGGCTTCGTTCTAATATCAAGCTGTGGAAGTAAAATAGATGTAAGGGCCAGTCGACAGGCTCCGCTTGAACCGGGAATCACAAAAATAGGACGACCCTGAATAAGTCCCCCAGTGGCCCGAGATTGAATGCAGGCTGCACCAATTTCTTCAAAGGAAAGTTGCCGGAAAAGTTCCCCGAACCCTGGAAGGTGCTTGTCGTAAAGAGGCTCAATCGCTTCTGGGGTTATATCGCGCGAGGTCACGCCTGTTCCGCCCGTGACCACTAGGCATTGAATTTTTTCTTCCTGCACCCAGGCATTAACCTGTTGTGCGATACGCTCCTTTTCATCGGGGACAATCACGCGCTCAAGGACCTGATGCCCTGCCTTTGAAAAGCCCTCCTCGAGGAGTTTTCCAGAGCGATCCGTTTCCAAAGTTCGGGAGTCTGAAACGACGAGAATCGCAATGCCAACCGGCAGAAACTTTTGCGGAGCCAATTCATGGGCATGGAAAGAATTCATTTTTTCTCGTGAGAAGATGCAATGCGTATTAAATTTTGAAAATGGACTTTTGCAACTTCGGGAAGTTTTTCCTTTCCATGAATTTGCAAGAAACGCCGCAAAGCCGGTGGAACCGGAGCTCCACTTCCAAGGGGTATATCTATTCCCCAAGTTTCCTCTAATGCCTTCATGGAATCCACGAAAGAAATTCGCGCAAGAATCGAAGCCGCGGCAACGGGAATGTAGGCCTCAGCTCGAGGAACTTCATAAATCGAAAGTGGCAATTTTCTAAGGGAAACCTCTTTCGTCACGGGAAGAGTGCTTCCAAATCGATCCACGATCGCTATACGATACGAGGTGCGTTCAGAAAGTTTTTGGAGGACCTCCGTGTGTAATTGTGTCAATAACGTGTTCACATTCTTTTCATTCTTAAGATGGCCCTCATTATATTGTGAGGGAGTAAGGCAGATGATTTCATAGTCCACGGCTTCCATTAGCCATGGCGCAAGCACCCGCATTCTCTTATCCGTTAATGTTTTGGAGTCGTCAATTCCAGCCGCCTGAAGCGACTCCCACTGGTTTTCAGCTACGGCAACGGCGCACACAACAAGACCCCCAAACGTGTCCCCCTTTCCCGCCTCGTCCGATCCAAGACTGTTTCCTCTTGGTATTTCATTCTCTCGCCCCCCTCGCCCCTCTGTTGTTTCCGACGCCAACTTATTTTTTCGCCGTGCGGTTACCTGTGTAGATAAATATGTCTCCTCAAAAAAATCTGCTTGCTTTCCCTGGACAACAAGTTTTCCACTCCGGTAACAACTTACCACAAAACCATCTCCCTTTGCCTGAAACGTTGCATGCTGAAGAGATCGGAATTCCCACCCCGCGTCCGTCAGTAAATGAGAAAGCTCTTTGCCCTGCGCTTCCGTTATGGAATAAACCCGCGTCTCTTGCTTCATTTTCCTTTTCCTCCGCCCTGTTTCGCATCAAGCCCTTTCCTTTCCAGCGATAACCTTAATGACTTTTCCATCTCAACGGTTACTTTATTTTTAGTCACCTGGCATGGAGACCCATAGGAAATAGTTACTCGTGAAAATATCTTTGGAATAAACATTGAATCCCAGGTTTTCAAACGACGTGCGCGAGAATAAGAAAAGCCAACGGGAACAATCCATCGGCCGGTTGCTTGGGCTAATCGGAAAACACCTGGAGCCACAGAAAAAGGAGGGCCTGTCGGCCCGTCCGGGGTCATCACAAGTCCCTCGGGAAAAGTCTTTCGATCCATCAACTCAAAGAGAGCACGCCCACCGCGTCGGGTTGTAGAACCTCGAGAAAATCGGAATCCAAATTTAGAAATGACTGCCGCACTGATATCCCCATCATGGTGCTGACTCACCATGACACCATGGTTTTGATTCCGATGAAAAAAAACGCCCGCCAAAATACTCTCATGCCACAAAACAAAAATAGGCCTTAACCCCTCCGAATTAGTTGAAGCATAATTCTCTTGGTTCAAAAACCGCACCCTCCATGTCAACCCAATCAGTTTGACATAAAGCGGAATTCCGATAGATGCCGTCATCCGGAGAATCCGTCTGCGCGTAGATTTCGAAAGCCAAGCCATGAGGGGGCGCATCATACGAGTCATTGCAAAAGATTCGCTACACTTTCCGCCCAAGAAGGATGTCGTCCTTCCACACATCACATGACTGCTGAGCTCAATACTTCGAATTCCTGGATGAAGAAAAATCGTACTTTTCTCCTCCTCCTCCTTACGGTCCTCCTAGGAGGGGGCCTGGTCAACTACTGGATCCCTTACCAAAGGCTCCAGTCACAAAAGGCGTCATGGGAAATTTACACGCAAGCGCAGCAAGATGTACGTGCGGCAGAAACTGCTTCGGATTACACCGCAATTCTTAATGCCGCTCAAGATGACTCCAGGGTTTATCCTTGGGTCGTAACTCTTTTGGCGAACAACGCGGCGGGTCAGGGCCACTCAGATGCCCTTGCCCTTCTTCAAGGGGCATTAAAGACAGAGCAATTAATCGGGATTCATATTCAGGAGGATGGGACCTCTGCCAATCTACTTCAAACCGTCGCAGGCGTTATATCCTCTGAACTCGAGGCCAAAGATATAACCCCAGGGGTGGATCAGGAGACAAGCACTACTGTAAAAATAACGCTAACTGATGATGCAGAAAGGGTTTACATGATTTCTTTTTCTGTTTATTCAACCTGCCCAAGGGCCACTACTGCGCTTCTCAATGCTGCGGGCCAGTGGGCAGGCGGGGCCGCAAAGACCATGGGGGCCCAGGGCGTTGAGCTATCCCTTCCGGAAGGAACAAGCGCAGAGTCGATCCCCTTAGAGCGCTCATTTGGCGCTTTCCACTCTGCAGGCGCACTTTGTCTCAAGCCAGTTCCTACCTCCACCACCGGCGAGCAAGATGCGGGGGTTTTGGCCATCCTGACACAGGACTCCTATACCCTAGATGGCCGAAGTACTGTGCTTGGAATGCTCAAAACGGGCCAAGAAGACCTTGATGCTTTAGCCGCCCTTGAGCCTGACCCAGAAAACCCTGGCCAGCTCCTTGGAAATCCCAAGATTACTGAGATTGTCTGGTCCTAATTAGCCAAGAAGCTCGTCTGCCTCTTGCTCCAGGCCCCAAGCCTGCACCAAACGATCCAAGGTGTCTAGGTCAGAAAAATGGAGGATCATTTTTCCGCCACCACCGCGCAGCAGGCGCAATTCGGTGCGAATTCCAAGACCACGGGTCACCTTCTCTTGAAGGTCGCCGACCCAGGCTGGATTTCTGGGCCTCGCCCGGTGCTCCGTTAACTTTCCACCCTTGCTCAGCTTTTTCGCTAGCTTTTCTGTGGCACGAACAGAAAGTTCTTCGGAAATCACTTTCTCGTAAACCTTTTCTTGTTCGGGGTTTCCGTTGAGGCGCAAAAGAGCCCTGGCGTGCCCACCAGTGATTGTTTCACGTGAAACACACTCTTGCAGAAAGGGTGGGAGATCAAGGAGGCGCACGAGATTGGCTATCGTGCTGCGGTCCAGGCCGAGCTTTTGGGACACTTCTGTCTGGGTAAATCCATGCTGTTCCATAAGTCGATGGCAGGCCGTGGCGCGTTCCATGTCATTCAAATCTTCCCGCTGGATATTCTCAATGAGCGCGAGCTCGAGTCGTTCTCCTTGTGATGCAGGGGCTGAACGGATTAACACGGGGACTGCTTTCAACTTTGCAATTTTAGCTGCGCGCCATCGGCGCTCTCCAGCCAGAATCTCGTACGCTCCGTCGGTTCTCTGGGTTACAAGAATGGGTTGCATCATTCCGTGCCTCCGTAAAGAATCGGCAAGAGATTCTAGGGCCTTGTCCACCTTTGCCCGCGGCTGCTCAGAGCTCGGGCTAAGGCTGGAGTGATCCACCCAAAGGGCACCGCCCTGGTCAACAGGTTCTGTGGAATGTCTGTTTGACAGTAAGGAGCTGAGTCCTTTTCCTAGCTTTTTGTTGGTCATAAGATGAGACGGGTTTTAGAATTCCTCTCAGGGTATCCAAGAAACTTGGGTGCCCCAAACGTTTCATGCAAAAAATCGGGATTCTTGGCGATTTGCACTCAAACCTCTCTGCTTTAGAGGCCGTGTTGGCCCTTTTGGAGCTTGAGGGCGTCACGGATCTCTACTGTGTCGGGGATTTAGTGGGATATGGGGCTCGGCCTAATGAGGTGATTGACCTCGTTCGCCAAAATAATGTTCGAAGTGTTGCGGGCAACCATGACTGGGCTTTGTTGGATAAAATTGACTCCAGCTATTTTAATCCCTATGCACGTGCGGCACTGGACTGGACTAAAAAAATAATCACGAAGGAAAATACGCACTTTCTCGAGAGCCTGCCCCTGATTATTGAGGAGGATTCATTTGCGCTTTTTCATGGGGCGCTCCCAGAACCAGAGTTATTTCACTATTTACGCTCCTTCCCCGCAGCGCGAGCTAGTTTGGGTGAATTCAGTCAGGCCGTCGGTTTTTGTGGCCATACCCATGTGCCGATGAATTTCGTACTCCCTAAAATTGGGGATGAATTGGACTGGCACTTCTCTCAAGACTGGGTCCTTGGCGAAGGAGAAAAGGCTGTAGTTAACGTTGGCAGCCCAGGACAGCCAAGGGACGAAAACCCCCTTGCTCCAGTGGTTATATATAATCCTAACAGTAGAAGAATACAGCTGTTACGCACACCCTATAATATTGCGACGGAGCAGCGCCTTATTCGAAAAGCGGGGCTTCCAAGTATCCTTGGAGATCGTCTTAAAAGCGGTATTTAAGAAGAAGGTCGAAGATAGGAAAGCCCCCGGGGCAGCCGGTCAAGGCCCCCCTCTCCTAAGTTTGCTTCAAAAAGGTGGCGTAGGTCGGCCAAGGGGGCCGAATCTCCGAAAAAAGTAACACTCTGAAGGTGAGGGCGAGTGCCAAGGGCAATCAATAATTGCATCATGGAAGCGGCGTTCGTGCGGCCACCGTCAATCTCCATTTCTACTGGGGTCCCATGGTGCTGAACCACAGAAACAATTAGGGACAGGGGGCGCGCGTGCAAAGTAATCCCAGGGGGTATCTCTAGGGTGCATGAACCTTGGTCTGTCAGCTCCTCCAATGCTTTCTCTGCCACAGGAATACTTTTCAACAAACACTCGTAAGCCATTAATACACCACTGTTTATGATTATTTCCATCAACAATTTTTGGTCAACATGCTTATGAAATAACTCCTTAGCCTCGTCCTCCTTTTCGAAGATGTCGTGTCTCTCAAAAAGGTGCGTTAAAGGGGTCACCATTTCACAAAGATGAAGAACGACCCCAGAAATACCCCGAAGCAAAGGCAGCGAGGAACAGGTGGACTCTTCCTCTGTACCTGCAACGTAGGTGTCATAGGTGGATTGAAAATTGTGCGCCTGAGCCTCAGCGCGCCGAGCAATGACTTCCGTGCAATAACGGGCCATAAAAAGACTTTGGTCCTCTTTTGCTGATGCGCCTTGGGACAGAGGGGCCCACGACTGAGCAAGGGCCAAAAACTGCCCCGCCTGACGAGCCCCAACCGTTCGCGCAGAAGCCGGTGCGGCGACCTGAACACGATCTGCAACAAGCGTCTGCATGGCCTTGCCAGGAGAAAGAGATTCCAGGCGCAAGGAGCCATCGGGCCAAAGCAGTCCTGCCCTAACCCACTCGTCTCTAAGGCCTTGCATCGTTTTCTCCAAAATATTTCCGAGTTTCAGTGCCGTTTGCCGAACTTGGGGGCCGAGGGATTCCTGAATCCACTCTGGGTCCGCGACAGGGTATGACGGCAAACGACTATAAAGGTGCATCAAAGGGCTAATCCCAGCGGAAATCCACCGCACAAAAGCCACCAGCTCACGTACTTTGAAATACTCTTGGTTTTGCTTGGCATGAAAAGCGTCTAGAAAGCCCTCTAATTCCGAGGTCGCCTGGTAAAGGTGGTGCAGCTGCCGCTGAGTCCACTGTTCCGAACTTGACTCAAGCAGTCCATTTACCAAAAGGGGAAGATCCCCAGCCTGAGAAGCCAAAAGGGGTCGGAACTCGGCGGGCGTTACCACCTGCCGGCTCGGAATCTTCTCCTGCCAAGGCCCTTTCTTGCCATCTTTCATAGAAAGCATCCTACAGGCCTCAAGGTATCGCAGCGGAATGTCGAAAGAAGAGGGAACCACTTCCTTCCACCCTTTTGGACTAAACCCATCGCTTCCGACCCCTGCCTTGAAACTTACCTTCGCGAAATAGACGAAGTCGCTCTCCTTTCTGCACAAGATGAAGTCGCCCTTGGCCGACGCATTCAAAAAGGTGACGACGACGCAAGAGATCACATGATCCGCGCAAACCTCCGCCTTGTTGTGAGTGTTGCAAAACGCTTCTGTGGACGAGGCCTTGCCTTGCCCGACCTCATTGCTGAGGGGAACCTAGGCCTATTAAAGGCCACAGAAAAGTTTGACCCTGAAGCTGGGTTTCGTTTTTCGACCTATGCAACCTGGTGGATTCAACAAACGATTCGTCGATCTATTATCAATTCTGTCAAGACGGTCCGAATTCCATCTTATATGATTGAAATATTGACAAAATGGGCAAGAGTCAGCGGTGAGTTGGGCCAAGCCTTCGGAAGAAGGCCAACCCCAGAAGAAATCTCTGGTGAGCTTGGACTGAATGAGAAAAAACTTCGTGTCGTTCAACAAACGCTTTCCACGAATACCGCGGTGAAAGATGTCGGAGAGGAAGCTCTTCTTGGGCAGTATCAAGACCGAGGCATGGGAAACCAAGAACGAATGCGCCCAGATGAAATCGCAACCCAAAATGATGCGCTGGAAACACTCAAGGAAATTCTCGATCTCATTGACCCCCTTGAAGCTTCCGTTCTCCGCCTCCGCTACGGCATCGGACAAGAGAAACCGGCGACTCTTGAAACTATTGCCAAGGAGCTTGGGATAAGCCGCGAAAGAGTTCGTCAAATGGAACAGAACACACTTCGTAAACTACACGCCTATGTCGTGGACGGAACCCCTGCCGAGCAAGTCATCCCAGGCCTTGTCCGACCTAAGCCCGAAGGCGGGCCTCGGCGAAAGGCGCAATAAGCCTTTTTCGAGAAACCCCCTTCAAGAGAAGGGGGTTTCTCTCTATGTCCATTTACCTTATTGTGCCTCTCGGTGCCGCTATTGTGACTTTAATGCTTGGGTTGCTGACAAAGCCGACTTCACCTCCTATATAGACGCTGTCCTTCACGAGGCGAAGGTAAAAGCTACCGGACTAAAACCGCAAACTGTTTTCTTCGGCGGAGGCACACCCTCACTCTTTCCGAAAGAAGAGCTCTCTCGACTCTTTGAAGAGCTCCAAATAATCACAGGATATCAAACCAGTGCATTTGAAATAACGGCGGAAGCCAATCCCGAATCTTTTTCCGAGGAAAAAGCAAAGGTGTTTTCTCATGGCCAAGTCAACCGCGTCTCCCTAGGAATTCAATCGCTACAGCCCGACATTCTCCGGGCATACGACAGGGCTCACTCAGCGGAACAAGCCCTGCAGGCCTTAGACCGAATCAAACGTGTATTTTCTCAATGCAATGTTGACATGATTTATGCTTTTCCGGGCCAGCACCCAGAAAGTTTTTTTTCGGACTTAGAAAAACTTTTAGCCTACTCTCCGGATCACTTTTCTTGTTACGAACTCTCTTATGAGCCTGGAACTGCTCTCACAAAAAAAAGAGATGCGGGGAAATGGAACCCGGAAGACCCTGACCTATGTGAAAAACTTTTCTTGGCGGTTCATGAGATATTTTCTCGCCATCAATATTCCCACTATGAAGTTTCAAATTTTGCGCTGGACGATTCTCCCTGTTGGCACAACGTCGCCACATGGAGAACCCTTGACTGCGTTGGCCTTGGAGCCGGGGCCGTCGGATGGGAAAGCGGGGTTCGCCAAAAAAATATTCTTCGGCCTATTGAATACGAGTCCGCAATTTTTGAACGCGGATCGGCCACCCTTGAAAAAGAGGTGCCAAAAAAAGAAACTGTTCTTTTTGACCTTTTCATGATGGGTCTACGAATGCCTCATGAGGGAGTTTCCATAGAACGGGCAGAAAGGCTAACAGGACTCAACCCCCTTCTTGTTTACGACAAAGAGCTGGCCCAGCTACGGCAAGAAGGTCTACTTCAGGTCACCCCAGAGCAAATTCGAGTTACCCCAAAAGGCCTACTCCTTCTGGACACCGTCCTTCAATCTTTTTTGCCCACTCAATCAGTATAATTAGGCTGCGAATTCGTCATGAAAAAAACAAAGTCCACTTACTTCTCTCGGCTCCTCTTTCGTGGCCTGGGACTTGTTCTTCCGCTTGCGCTAACCGTAGCCCTGTTGCTTTGGCTCTGGCGCCTCTTGGCAAATGAGGTTTTGGGTCGGGTGGAAACCTTCCTTGCGTGGGCACTTTCCGCTGCAGAGGTTGCGCCGCTTAGCCCCACCATTTCCTTTGCGCTCTCCGCCGTCGTCACTATTGCCGGCCTGCTCTTGCTTGGCTTTTGGTTTTCCGGATTTGTAGGCCGCCGCATTTATGCCTTCTTTGAACGAGGTCTCTCTCGTGTCCCTTTTTTCGGAGCCGTCTACCCTTACATTAAACAAGTTACCGAGGTTTTTTTTGGCGAAAAAAAACAAGTCGAATTCCAACGGGTTGTGGCCGTTCCTTATCCCCGCAAAGAAGTGTACTCCCTCGCGTTTCTCACAGGAAGCAGCATGACCGCACTGAATAACGCAACGGGAAAAGAATTATTATCCGTTTTCATTCCGTCATCTCCAATGCCGGCAACAGGCTATACGCTTTTTGTGCCCGCTGACGAAATCATTGAGATTTCTCTCACGGTTGAAGAAGCCTTCCGAACCGTTGTATCAGGGGGGGTTCTATTGCCCTCTCATGCAGCAGCGAAAAAAGAATCGTGAGCTTTGCTTCCCGCCTTTGGGGCTCCTTAAAAGAGAAGGGGACTCCGGCCATGGTCGGTCTAGACCCAAGGCCGGAAAACCTTCCGGAGCCTTTCCGGACAATGGCCTTGGCCGGCCCGAGTGCTGCTGCAAAGGCAACGCTGGAATACCATCGGGAGCTTCTTCCGCTTTTGGCAAAGAAAATTCCTGTGATTAAGCCGCAGGCCGCTTTTTTCGAACAAATGGGGGACCAGGGCTTTGCCGCACTCGCGGATGCCGTCGGCTTTGCCAAAGACCTTGGGCTTCTTGTTTTGATGGATGCGAAACGAGGCGATATCGGATCTACCTCGGCTGCTTATGCCAAGACTTTTTTAGGCGGTGGAATTCATAACGCCTTCCCTCCATCCGACGCACTCACGGTCAACCCCTACCTAGGAGAAGATGCGTGTCAGCCATTTTTGGACGTTGCCGCCGAGCATGGCGCTGGACTCTTCTTCCTTGTAAAAACATCGAACCCTGGGGCCACACTTTTTCAAAACCACGGGTCTCCACCCTTAGCCGATGTCATCGCAAGCGCGGTCCATCGCTGGGGCGCGTCTTTCCTTGATGAAAGCGGCTGGTCTTCATTGGGCGCCGTCATTGGTGCTACTCGCCCAGAAGAACTTAAGCACTTCCGAGGTCTACTGCCAAAGGCTCCCCTTCTTTTGCCGGGTTTTGGCTATCAAGGCGGCACCGCCAATGGGCTTGACCCCGCCTTTGACGAATTTGGCCTTGGCGCCGTCGTCAACTCTAGTCGTGGAATCCTTTGGGCCCACGAAAGAGATGAATTCGCTCACCTTAACTCCTGGGAAGAGAAGGTTGTCGCCGCTGTTGATGAAATGGTTGCCGCTCTGCCCACCGTCTGCGGCGGCGACAAACAAGTCTAGCACCTTGATTTTAGGGGGGCTGGTCTCCTAAGCCCTGCGAGGGTATCCTAGAACCGTGCAGGTTATTTCCGTCATTAATCAAAAGGGAGGCGTTGGAAAAACGACCTCTGTCGCCAATTTGGGCGCGGCCCTGGCCATGGCTGGGCACCAAGTTTTGCTCATGGACCTAGACCCGCAGGCTCATCTGTCTATTTCCTTTGACCGGATGCCCTCGCCCGGCGATCCATCGGTATACACCTTGCTTGGAGGAAATCACAGCGTCGCCGATGTCGCTCAGCCCACCAATGTAGAGGGCCTTTGGATTGCCCCCACAAACCTTGACCTCACAGGCGCCGAAACAGAGCTTGCTGCAGAAATTGGCCGCGAAATCCTCTTAAGGTCGGCCCTTGCAACTTATGCCAAAGAAGAACAGGCACCCGACATCATCTTGTTGGACTGCCCTCCCTCCCTTGGGCTTCTTTCGCTCAACGCCCTTGTTGCCTCCGAGCATGTTCTTATCCCTGTTCAAGCAGAGTTTTTTGCGCTGCAGGGAATGGCACAACTTTTAGACGTCTTAGAGCGGGTCAAACAACGCCTGAATCCCTCCTTGGACCTCCTCGGAATTCTCGTTGGCCTGTACTCCAAACAAAGGAATTTATCTCGTGAGGTCGTAGAGGAACTCAAAGAGCACTTTGGCGATCTACTCATTCCCACACTGGTTCGAACGAATGTCCGATTAGCCGAAGCGCCGAGCCACGGGCTAACCATCTTTGAATACGCCCCACAGTGCCCTGGCGCACAAGACTTTAAAGAAGTAGCAAAGGAACTAGCGTCGCGACTCGGCCTCGCCAAAGACGTTGCCAGCAGCGCACCCGCCGTGGTTTCCCTTGAGGCCTCAAAGCCCAGCGCAACAGAGGCGGAGCTTGGCGCAGAGTAGGCTTTCATTTGACGCCAATGCGGACACCCCCATTCACCCCCTGGTCCTTGAGGCCTGGGTGGACGCAGAGCAAAACTACCCAGGAAACCCCGCCTCCCTTCATCGCGAAGGCCGGCGCGCCCAAGGAATCCTTGAAGATGCCCGAAGCCGAGCTGCCCGCCTTCTTCAGTGTTCAGCAAAAGAAATCATCTTCACCAGTGGTGCAACGGAAGGCAATAATTTAGCCCTTCTCGGAATGGCCGATGCGCTTTCGGAGCAGTTCGGCCGACCCCTTTCCATTTGGACTTCTTTAGCGGAGCACCCATCAGTCTTGGGCCCACTTCGCATGCTGCAGCAAAAGGGCCATCTCCTTACCCTTCTTCCTGTCGGAAAGGGTGGTGAAATTAGCAACGAAGGGTGGGAAAAGGCGGCGACCGAAGGAACCCCAGACCTCATTGCTCTGCAATGGGCCAATAATGAAACAGGGGTCATCCAGCCCCTGCACCTCCTTCAGCATTTTCCGAGCACCCCTTTTCACTGTGACGCGGTTCAAGGGTTTGGGAAACTACCGCTTCACATGGATGTCCTCCGTGCGGAAACTCTCGTGCTTTCCGGGCA
>Ga0302119_10000309_pt1 | contig 21561 bp, 19 predicted proteins | sample AG5_Tmax_MG_FD_203114 | JGI IMG/M metagenome (GOLD analysis project Ga0302119, IMG submission 203114) | Marine microbial communities from Western Arctic Ocean, Canada - AG5_Tmax | ecosystem: Environmental > Aquatic > Marine > Oceanic | place: Canada: Western Arctic Ocean | collected 2017-10-01 | reverse complement strand
ACCTGGTCGGCGAGGCCGGTGCCGACGTGATCCTGGCCTTCGACCTCCTCGTCGGCGCCAGTGCGAAGACCATGCACGCCGCCGGCGTCGAGCAGACCGTCATGGTGGCCTCCACCTCCGAAACCCCGACCGGTTCGATGGTCGGCCACCCGGAGAAGGACCTGCCCACCGTCGAGGAGTTGGTAGGGCGAGCGGACTCCAGGACACGCAGCGGGCTGAACCGGTTCGTCGACGCATCGGCCATCAGCCGGTCCCTCTTCGGCGACGCCGCACCCGCCAACGTCCTACTCCTGGGCGTGGCCGTCCAGGCCGGAGCCATCCCCGTGGATCCGGCCTCGGTGGAGCGGGCCATCGGCCTCAACGGGGTGGCCGTGGACCGCAACCGTGCTGCCTTCCGTGCGGGTCGCCGCTGGGCCATGGATCCGTCGGCCTTCGACTCCGCCGACGATCCCGACGGTCGGACGTCGTCGACCACCATGGACGTCCCGGAACTCCCCGCCGACCTACGGACCCGCGTGGAGGTGCTGGACGGGCGCACGGGGCTGGGGCCGCTGATCGGCCTGCTGGCCGCTGATCTCGTCGGATACCAGGACGCCCGCTGCGCGTCCGGTTACCTCGACCTGGTCGAGGCCGCCTCGACGGCTGAACAGGGAGCGTCGGCCGGTTCGGTGCGACTCACAGAGGCCGTGGCACGCGGGCTGCACAAGCTGACCGCCTACAAGGACGAGTACGAGGTCGCCCGGCTTCTCATCGGACCGGAAGGTCGGTCGGCGGCGGCGTCCATCGGTGGCCCGGGAGCCGCCGTGACATGGCGGCTCCACCCGCCGTTCCTCCGGACGCTCGGCATGACGAAGAAGCTGGCCATCCCCGCAACCATCGGACGCCCGGCAATGTGGCTGCTCTCGAAGGGCAGGCGGCTGCGTGGTACCGCACTGGATCCGTTCGGCCGGGCCGAGGTCCGCCGCCTCGAACGCACCCTGGTAACCGAGTACCGCTCCGCCATCGGCCGGGTCCTGGACGGCCTGACCGTCGACGGCCTGGAGGACGCCGTGGCGACAGCCGCCCTGGCCATGGACGTGCGCGGCTACGAGGAGATCAAGATGGCACGAGGCCGGACGGTCCTCGACCAACTCCGGGATCGGGCCACGGACGACCGGTAGCCGAGCACCCTGGCCGTCACGAAACTGCGGCTACACTCCCGCCGCGGTCTGGAGACCGAAGTCCGGTGTGATCCCGGCACTGTCCCGCAGCGGTGATGCCGTCCCCCGAGGGTGACGGCTAGTCCGAACCAGCTCTCTGCCGTACGAACCAGACACCCTCGAGGCAAGGGATTCGGTTCGGCCGATAGCCGGCGAACGGCCTGTCGATCGAGCGATGACACCTCGACGACAGGAGGAATCCGTTTCCATGCTGCGCAAGGTCCTGATACCTCTTCTGGCTGCCATGACACTGGCCGCCTGTGGAGGCGTCGACTCCTCGATCGCCATGTCGGGCTCGCCCGGTGTCGACCATGGGACGGCCGACGGACCGACCCGCATCGTCTCGATCTCGACGGTTGCGACCGAGATGCTGTTCGCCATCGGCGCCGGTGACCAGGTGGTGGCTGTCGACTCCCTCTCCACCTTCCCGGCAGATGCCCCGGTCACCGACCTCAGCGGCTTCGAACCGAACATCGAGGCGATCCTGGGCTTCCGGCCCGACCTCGTCGTGCTCTCCTACGACCCGGGTGACGTGGTGGCCGGCCTCGAGGCCGCCGGAGTCCAGTCCATGCTCCAGGGGGCCTCGATGACCATTGCGGACACGTACAGCCAGATCCTGGCGCTCGGGGAGATCACCGCACACGCGGCCGAGGCGACAGCCCTGGTGGAGGCCATGAGGGCCGAGATCACCGACCTGGCAGCCTCGGTCGTCGGGCGCGAGGAGCCGCTCAGCTATTACCACGAGCTGGATGACACCCTGTACACCGTCACCTCATCGACCTTCATCGGCGAGGTCTACGCCCTGGCCGGCCTGGTCAACGCCGCCGACCCGGCCGATGCCGACAGCTCCTCCTGGGGCTACCCGCAGTTGTCAGCCGAATACCTACTGGACGCCGATCCGGACATCATCTTCCTGGCCGACACGAAGTGCTGCGCCCAGACTGCGGCGACCGTCGCGAAACGCCCCGGCTGGGGGACCCTCACAGCCGTCTCCGCCGGCCGCATCATCGAACTGGACGACGACGTGGCGTCCCGTTGGGGGCCGCGCATCGTCGACTTCCTGCGGGCCATCGTCGACTCCGTGAACTCCGTCGACTGACCCGGCCCGAGGTGACCAGATGACGTCTCCGCCAGCCGGACCAGGTGTGGCCCGCGACAGGCCGACCGGGTCCGACAGGTCCCGGCTCGGAGGGCGCTGGCTGTCCGCTGGAATCCTCTCTGTCCTGGTCGCCGCGGTCATAGGCGTGGCCACCGGGCCCGTTCCCATCCCCATCTGGCAGGTCGTCCTGGAGTTGGCCGACCGGCTCCCGCTCATCGACGTCTACTCATCGCTGTCGCCTGCCGACCAGGCGATCGTCTGGGACCTGCGGGCGCCGCGGGTGGTGCTCGGCCTCCTCGTCGGGGCCCTCCTGGCCGGATCGGGAGCGGCCTACCAGGGGGTGTTCCGCAACCCATTGGCCGACCCCTACCTCCTGGGAATCGCCGCCGGGGCCGGCCTGGGCGCCACCATCGCCATCGTGACCCGACTCAGGGACGCAGTCGGCTTCATGGACCCGGTCCCACTGGCAGCCTTCGTCGGAGCCCTCCTGGCGGTGGCTGCAGCCGGAACCCTGAGCACCCGCCGAGGCAGCACCGGGTCGTCGGCCACCCTCATCCTCGCCGGCGTGGCCGTAGCCAACTTTTTCACCGCCATCCAGACCTACATCCAACAGCAGAACTCGGAAACCCTGCAGCAGATATTCGCCTGGATCCTCGGGCGCCTCTCGACCGCCGGCTGGGGCGAGGTACGCCTCCTGGCCCCCTACGCCGTCATCTGCGTGGTGGGCCTGCTGCTGTCGGTCGGGCCCCTGGACGTCCTGGCCGTCGGTGACGAGGAAGCCACCACCCTCGGCCTCAGGCCCCGGACCATCCGAAGGCTCGTGCTCATGGCGGCCTCGCTGGGTGCGGCTGCCGCCGTTGCCGTCAGCGGGCTCATCGGCTTCGTCGGGCTGGTAGTGCCCCACGCCGTACGCATGCTCGCCGGAACCAGCCACCGACGCGTTGTGCCACTCTCACTGCTGTTCGGTGCGGCCTTCCTGACCCTGGCCGACGTGCTGGCCCGAACGGTCCGCTCACCCGCCGAACTGCCCATAGGGGTGATCACCGCATTCATAGGCGCCCCGTTCTTCCTGCTCATCCTGCGACGACAGGCAACGTCTTGACCGCCACGAACCGGTCAGTGCAGGTTGCATGGTCCGATGTCTCGGTGGTACTCGGTGGCAGGACGGTCCTGGACGGCTTCGACCTGTCCGTCGCCGGTGGGTCCTGGCTGGTGGTGATCGGTCCCAACGGAGCAGGAAAGACATCCCTCATGCGGACCCTGGCAGGCACCGTGGGCCATACCGGGACGGTCCGGATCGGTGGCGAGGACGCCGGCGGCATACCCGGTCGAGAACGCGCCCGTCGCCTCGCCGTGGTCCCCCAGCATCCCGTCATTCCCCCCGGGATCGATGTGTTCGACTATGCCCTACTGGGTCGCTCCCCCCATCAGGGCCTGCGGTTCTCGCCCTCGGAGAGAGACCGCAGGCAGACCCTGGAGGTACTGCACCGGCTGGAGTTGGGTGGCTTCATCGGCCGCAAGGTGGACACGTTGTCCGGCGGCGAACGACAGCGGGTGGTGGTGGCCCGGGCCCTGGTCCAGGACACGCCGATACTCGTCCTGGACGAACCCACGTCGTTCCTGGACCTCGGGCACCAACTGGAGGTCCTGGAGCTCATCGCCGAACTCCGCACCGAGCGGTCCCTGACCGTCGTCAGCACCCTCCACGACCTGACGGTCGCTGGCCAGTTCGCCGACCGTATGGCCCTGCTCGACCATGGTCGCCTGATAACCCATGGGTCGCCGGCGGAGGTCCTCACCCCCGAGATGATCGCCAGCCACTGGGGGGTCCACGCCCATACCGAGGTCGACGGGGAGGCGGTGACGGTGACGGTCCGCCGGAGGCAGCAGGCCTCGGCTCAGGCGTCCAGCCGGTCGATCCGGGGACAGTCGGACCAGAGCCGTTCCAGGTCGTAGAAGGCCCGGTACTCGTCGTCCAGGATGTGGACGACGAATCCCCCGAAGTCCATGAGGATCCACCGGTTGTCGCCACGACCCTCCACCCTGATCGGCTTCGGGCCATCCAGGATCGTCAACTGCTCCTCGATCTCCTCGGCGATCGCCCGCACCTGTCGGGAGGTCGGAGCGCTGGAGATGACGAAGAAATCGGTAATCGACAGCACGTCACCCACGTCGATGATGATCGTGTCGCGCCCCAACTTGTCGTCCGCAGCACGAGCCGCGTGACGGGCCCAGTCGGCCAGCGTCACGTTGGAGACGTCGGCTCCTGTCGTGGCGCTGCCTGGGGAGGATTGTGGCATTGGGTGGCCGAGGCTATCCGCCGAGGCGGAAGTCGGCTCCGATGACGACCGTCAGGTCGGTCACCGGGCTGGCCATCTCGTCGAACAGGACGCGGGCACCGAGAGCCGCCGCAAGGGCATTGGCCTCCTCGGCAAGGGCCGGATCCCGGTGGATCACACGGGTCTGGATTGCTCCGTCGTTGCGGAAGTTGCCCACCACGGCCAGCTCCACGCCGGAGCGAAGGACCGCTTCACGCGCCGGTGCGTCGAGCGTCGGATCGCCCGTGCCGTTCAGGAGTCGGACCGTCGGCCTCCGGCCCAGGAGCAGCGGAACGGGGAACGGGAACATCGAGACCACCAGGTCGTCGAGCGCCGTGGCGTCCACCACCACCGAGGATCCCTCGAGCATCCACGGCCCCGTGACGACGCTGACCTGTCCACCGGCCACCGTTGCCAGAAGGTGGACGATGTCCAGGTCCAGGGCGGGGAGGTTCCCCACGGGATCGCCGGTCCCGACCAGCTCCATCCAGGCGCTCCACCAGTCGCGTTGCCTGGCGAGGCGTTCCATGCCACCGCCATCGTCGGTGAAGCCGAGCAGGTCGGCCACCTCGGCCGGAGCGATCCGAACCCTCCCCGCGGGGAACCGCACGACCGTCGTGCCGTCAGGCGCCGTGGAGACGAGGTCTCCGGGCAGTTCCACCACGGCTGCCGGCGAGGCGCCGGCAAGGTTCTCCCAACGGCCCGGCGTCAGGAGGGCTGTGCCGGTGACCCCCACGTCCAGAAGGCCGGTGACAGATGTCCTGACCATGTCCACGCCGCCCTCCCGGTGGCGGTCAAGGAGGGTGCACGGCTGGACGGCACAGCCGGTCACGGCGACCTCCGGGGGCACCAGCAGCACCGTGCCCCCGCCACCGGCCCGGTCCGCGACGGCCAGGACGGCGACCTGCACGAGCTCGCCGGCGTCGTCCTCCGTGGCCACCAGGATGGACCAGGTCTGTTCCACGAATGCCTCGAAGCCCGGTGCCGACGGGTCGGTGACCGCCTCGCGGATCGTGCCCTGCTCGCTGTCCAGGATCATTTGCAGGCCATCGGCCAGAAGCCACCCGGACCACAGGACCACCAGCACGAGCACCGCCGGGAAGCCCCATCGCCAGGCGGTCGCCAGGGCCGGTGCGGGCTGTCGTCGCTGGCTGGGTGGGGCGCCCTCCCCGACCGGCTCCCGGCGGGAGTCCGGCTCCACGTCGCTCACCGGCCCACCCCGTAGAGGCCGTGCGCCCGGATGATCTCAGCCACACCGACCGAGACGGCACCGTCGGGTTCGCCTGTGGCGGCAAAGCGGTCCCTCAGGTGGTTGCTGGCCAGGTCCGGGAAGGATCCGTCCAGTACCTGGTGCTCCCAACCGATCGGCGGGCGGCCTTCCTCGAACCCGGGGCGCTGCATGACCACGATCGTCGCACGTCGACGTACCTCGTCGGGGCGCACCCACGTGTCCAGGCCCGGTGCGATGTCGCTGCCCAGGAGGAGGAACAGTTCGGCACCGGGGTGGACATCGACGTAGTGGGCCAGCGTCTCCGCCGTGTGGGAGGGACCACCCCGTCGTATCTCCAGGTCGTCCACGTGGACACCGTCCATGCCGACCACCGCCGCTCGGGTCATGGCCAGGCGCACCTCGGCCGGCGAGACGACGTCGACATTTCCGATCCTCGCATCGGCGGTCTTCTGCCAGGGATCGTTGGCGACCACCAGGACCACCAGGTCGAGGGCCAGCGACCGACGGGCCTCCAGGACGGCGGCGGCGTGCCCCAGATGCGGTGGGTCGAATGTCCCCCCGAGGAGGCCGATCCGGCGCGGAGCGACGGTGGGCTCGGAGCCTGGCACGGCTCGATGATACTGACCACAGGGCGGTCCTGACGCCTGTAGGGCCGCTGCAGCCGGCTGTCACACAGGAGGTACATGCCTGTTGACCTGCACATATGACAGGAATCTGGAGTATGAAGCCGATGTATGACGGACGTCATAGAATTCAGGCTTCACTCCGCGGGCCATCTGTGCTTGACTATTGGTCAGACGAAGCCACCTGAAAGATCCAGATCAAGATTTCAGACGGTACGTCTAATCCCCCTGAAATCCCTTCCCGGTCGCGGCGCGCGTCGTGGGCCAAGACGAATGAGATGTGAACAAAGATGAGTGATTCCGTAGGACAGTACCTGAACGAGATCGGCATGGTCCCCCTCCTGAATGCCCAGGAGGAGCGTGAGCTGTCCCAGATCATCGAGCGCGGCGCCGAGGCCCGTGCCAAGAAGGAGGCCGGCGAGGTCGACCGCCAGGTCGAACGCGCCATCAGGGCCGCAGCCCGCGCCAAGGACCGCTTCATCCGGGCGAACCTGCGCCTGGTCGTGAGCGTCGCCCGCCGCTATCCCCTGCCGCCCGGCATGGAGCTGCTCGACCTCATCCAGGAGGGCAACCTCGGCCTCGAGCACGCTGTCGACAAGTTCGACTGGCGCAAGGGCTTCAAGTTCTCGACCTATGCCACCTTCTGGATCCGTCAGGCCATCGGTCGGGCGCTCGACCAGAAGGCCAGCCTGGTGCGCCTCCCCGGCGACCGTTCGGCCAGCCTCCGTGCAGCCCTTCGGGCCGTCTCCGGCAACGGCGATGAGTTGGACGAGGAGCACGCAAGGCTGCACCGCCTGACCACCCCCACCTCGCTTGACCGGACAATCGGTGACGACGACAGCAACGAGTTGGTGGACCTCCTCCCCGACGCCGCTCCCGGCCCGGAGCTGGAGGTCATGGCGATCGCCGAGAACGAGATGGCCACCCGACTGCTGGACGTCCTGGACACCCGTGCCCGCTACGCCGTCGAGCAGCGCTTCGGCCTGACCGATGGCCGCAAGCGCAGCTACCGCGAGGTCGGCGAGGAGCTGGGTGTCACAGCCGAGGCGGCCCGCCGTCTGGTCAAGCGTGCGGTGACCATCGTCAGGGACCGGGCCACCGAGGTCATCGACGCAGCCTGAGAGCGCCGGTCCATCGCCCGAAAGGGCGGACCATCCAAATGCAGGGCGGCCCCGTAACGGGTCGCACATAGGCTGGATCCGTGAGCATGAGCACCGACCCGCGCGCCTCCACCGACTGGGATCCCCGATCCTGGCGTGACCGAGTCGCCCTCCAGCAGCCCCAGTGGCCGGACGCCGACGCCCATGCGCGGGTGCTCGAGCAGCTCGGGGTGCTCCCGCCGCTGGTCTTCGCAGGCGAGTCACGCGAGCTGACCGAGAGCCTCGCCGCCGTGGCAGAGGGGAAGGCCTTCCTCCTGCAGGCCGGCGACTGCGCCGAATCGTTCGATACCGTCGCCGACTCGATCCGCGACCGGTTGCGGGTGATCCTCCAGATGGCCGTGGTGCTCACCTACTTCACCGGGGTGCCGGTGGTCAAGATCGGCCGTATCGCCGGGCAGTTCGCCAAGCCGCGGTCCAGCGACACCGAGACCATCGACGGCGTGGAGCTCCCGGCGTTCCGGGGCCACATCGTCAACGACGTCGGCTTCACGGCCGGGGAGCGCACCGCCGACCCCCAGCGCCTCCTCACCGCCTACAACAGGGCCGCAGCCACCCTGAACCTCCTGCGGGCCTTCACGAAGGGTGGCTTCGCCTCCCTCTCCCGGGTCCACCAGTGGAACCGGGAGTTCGTGGCCTCCAGCCCCGCCGGCCAGCGCTACGAAGCCCTGGCCGACGAGATCGACAGGGCCGTGCAGTTCATGTCCGCCTGCGGCATCAACAGCGAGACCCTCATCGACCTTCGCCAGGTCGACTTCTACACGAGCCACGAGGCCCTCCTACTGGATTACGAGGAGGCTCTCACGCGTCAGGACTCGCTCACCGGCGACTGGTACGACTGCTCGGCCCACATGCTCTGGATCGGCGAGCGCACCCGCCAGCTGGACGGAGCCCACGTTGAGTTCCTCCGAGGGGTCTGCAACCCACTGGGATGCAAGATCGGACCGACGGCGACCCCCGACGAGGTCCTGGCCCTCTGCGAGGCCCTCAACCCGGACCGCCAGCCCGGCCGGCTCACGCTCATCACCCGAATGGGTGCCACGAAGGTCGTGGACCTCCTTCCTCCCCTGCTGACTGCGGTCCGCGACGCCGGCCACCCCGTGGTGTGGGTCTGCGATCCGATGCACGGCAACACCTTCACGGCCGACGACGGACGCAAGACCAGGCACTTCGAGGACGTGCTGGCCGAGGTGTTCGGCTTCTTCGCCGCCCACAGGTACACCGGCACGCACCCGGGTGGCGTCCACCTGGAGCTGACCGGCGACGACGTGACCGAATGCCTGGGCGGGGGGTCAGACCTGGTCACCGCCAACCTGGGTGACCGCTACGAGACGATGTGTGATCCCCGGCTGAACGGCAGCCAGAGCATCGACCTGGCGTTCCGCCTGGCCGAGCTCCTGCGCAACGCAGGTCACTGACCAGCCCGGAGCGGCACCACGGTCCGGTGGCCGGCCCTGCTCAGACCAGGTTCTCCACGAAGCCTTCCAACTGGCGGAGGTTTCGCACCTCGTGCACCCCGTCGCACCAGGTCCCGTACTCCCCCACGATCGAGTCTCCGGTGTCCCAGTAGGCCTTCGGCTCGGGGTTCAGCCAGAACACCTTGCGTGACCTGTGCTGGAGCTCCTTGAGGATCCACGACTGCGAGGCGTGGTAGTTGTTCCGGGCATCGCCCAGGATCAGGACCGTTGTCTTGGGGCCGACGTCCTTGCCGTACCTCTCCCAGAAGACACCGAAGGCATGCCCGTAGTCCGAATGGCCATCCACCCAGACCACGTCGGCCTCCATATTGACCCTGTGAACCGCATGGCCGATGTCCTCCACGCCCTCGAAGAACCCGGTCACCTCGTCCAGGCCGTCGATGAACACGAAGGACCTGACCTTCGAGAACTGGCCGCTGAGGGCGTACACGAGGTGCAGGGTGAAGCGTGCGAACGCGGCCACCGATCCCGAGATGTCCGCCACCACCATGATCTCCGGCTTGGCCGGGCGGGGAAACTTGAACTTCGGCTCGGCCGGCACGCCGCCGTAGCTCAGGGAATGGCGCATCGTGTTGCGGAAGTCCAGCGGGCCCTTCCGACCGTGCCTCCGCTTGCGTGCCAGACGGACGGCCAGCTTGCGCGTCAGCGGGTAGATGGCCTTCTTGAGGTTGGCCATCTCCTCGCGTGAGGCGTGCATGAAGTCGACGTCCTCGGGAAGCGGCTTGCGCAGAGTCCTGGCCATCGCCTCGACCCCGCGGTCCGCCACCAGGCGCCGTCGGATCTCCGCCTCGATCTCGAGCTTCAGGCGGTCCAGGCGGTCGCTGAACTCGTCCCTCTCGAGTCGTTCCTCCAACTGCGTCAGCTTGGCGGGAGCATCGGCCCGGGCGGCCTCCATGAGGCGGTCCAGCATCTCGTCCAATTCCAGGTTCCGGAGCGTGCGGTACAGGTAGTAGGTGCCACCGACCGGCCGTCCGGGCTCCATTCCGGCGAACCGCATGACGGCCTGCCGGGCCAGGGCCCGGAGCATCGCCTCGTCTCCGTTCATGAGTGCCCTGAAGAGCATCTCGGCCAACTGCTCCGGCGTGAGGGCCGACATTCCACCGCCGCCACCGCCCTGCGCCCGGCCCTCGCCCGGCATCGTGGCGTCCTCGTCGTCCGAGGGGTCACCCGAAGCGGCCCCGTCCACGATCTCGTACTCGGGGCCCCGAAGGGAGAAGTAGACCTCGAACACCACCTCGAAGGCCCGCCAGTGGCTGTGGTTCTTGACGAGCGTGGCACCCAGGGCGTACTTGAACGCCTCGCGGTCCTCGATGGGAATGTGGGTCACCGCCTCCATGGCGTCCAGGTTCTCGGTGAGGCTGACCGGGAGTCCCGCGTTTCGGAGCTCGATGATGAAGCCGCTGACGAGGCCCAGCAGCGGCTGGTCCGACGACGGTGCGGTAGTCGGATCGGTGACGGTCACTTCGAGGGCCCGAACTTCCGGCTCAGGTGTCGGTGCCGGTCAACTCCACCGGATTGTCGGCGAACTCCTTGACCACCTTCTCGATGTCCGTGCGGTACTTGAGGAGCACGTTGGCGGTGTCGATGGCGGTCTTGGCGTCGATCTGCTCGATCCCAAGCAGGACGAGGGTCCTGGCCCAGTCCAGCGTCTCGGACACCGACGGGTTCTTCTTGAGGTCCAGTTGGCGGATCGACCGCACGATGCGGGCCACCTGGTCGGCCAGGTTCTCGTCCACCCCGGGCACCTTCATCGACACGATCTCCCGCTCGCGCTCCAGGTCCGGGTAGTCGATGTAGAGGTAGAGGCAACGGCGCTTCAGCGCCTCGGACAGCTCCCTCGTGCCGTTCGACGTGAGGAACACCAGCGGGATCTGGCGGGCCTCGACGGTGCCCAGCTCGGGTATGGACACCTGGTACTCGGAGAGGATCTCCAGCAGCAGGGCCTCGGTCTCCACCTCCACCCGATCCACCTCGTCGATGAGCAGCACCACAGGGTCCTCCGACCTGATGGCCTCCAGCAGGGGTCGGGTCAGCAGGAACTCCTCTGAGAAGAGGTCGTCCTCGACCTCGTTCCAACTGGCACCGTCGCCCTCGGTCTGGATGCGCAGCAACTGCTTCTTGTAGTTCCACTCGTAGAGGGCCTTGGACTCGTCGAGGCCCTCGTAGCACTGCAGCCGTATGAGCCTGGCGCCGGCGATCTCGGCCACGCTCTTGGCCAACTGGGTCTTGCCGGTTCCTGCCGGACCTTCCACCAGCACCGGCTTGCCGAGCCGGTCAGCCAGGTAGACGACGCCGGCGATCCCATCGTCTGCGAGGTAGTTGACGTCAGCGAGGGAGCTGCGGACCGATTCGAGGTCGGAGAACCGTGGGGGCTGTTCGATCATGTGGCGAGGCTACCGACCGGCCAGTTGCGCTCCGGCATCCGGAGTACGGGATCAGGCTCGGATCTGGCCGTCGCCCCTGACCACGTACTTCTGGGTGGTCAGCTGCTCGAGGCCCATCGGGCCACGGGCGTGCAACTTCTGTGTGCTTATGCCGATCTCGGCGCCGAAGCCGAACTCCTCGCCGTCCACGAACCTGGTGGAGGCGTTGACCAGGACGGCTGCGGCGTCCACCTCGGTCGTGAAGCGGGCGGCGGCCAGGTCGTCGGCGGTCACGATGGCCTCACTGTGGCCGGAACCCGTCTCGTTGATGTGGCTGATCGCCTCGTCCAGGTCATCGACCACCCGCACGGAGAGCTTCAGGTCGCCGTACTCCGTCGACCAGTCGGCATCGGTCGCCACCCCGATGCCGGGCACGACCTCACGGGCCCGCTCGTCACCCACGAGCTCCACGCCCTCCAGGGCGGCGACCACCATGGGGAGGAATCGCCCGACCACACCGGCGTGCACGACCAGGCTCTCAGCTGCATTGCACACCGATGGCCGCTGCATCTTGGCGTTCACCAGGATCGACGCCGCCATTTCCAGGTCGGCCGCTTCGTCCACGTAGACGTGGCAGTTGCCGTCGCCGTCGATCACGTAGGGCACGGTGGCATTGTCCAGGATGGAGCGGATCAGGGAGGGGCCGCCCCGGGGAATGAGGCAGTCGACATGACCGCGCTGCTGCATGAATTCGACGGCCGACTCACGGCTGGCGTCGTCGACGAGGACGAGGGCATCGGCGGGCAGGCCGACGTCGACCAACGCCGCCCGGATGCTGGAGGCGATCGCCATGTTGGAGGCCAGGGCGGCCGAGGAACCCCGCAGGAAGGCGACGTTCCCGGACTTCAGGCAGAGGCCGAAGGCATCGCTGGTCACGTTGGGTCGGTTCTCGTAGATGATCGCCACGACTCCGAGTGGAACCCGGACCCGGGTGATCTCCAGCCCGTTGGGGCGGGTCCACCCATCGGTGACAAGGCCCACTGGATCCTCCAGACCTGCCACCTGCCTCAGCCCGGACGCCATGCCGGCGATCCGACCCGGGTCCAGGCGAAGGCGGTCCAGCAAGCCCTGTGCCATGCCGGCGGCTTCGCCACGGGCCACGTCATCGGCGTTGGCCCCGAGGAGCTTCGCCACGTCGGCTTCCAGCCGGTCGGCGGCCCCGCGGAGGGCCGCGTCCTTCTGGTCTGTCGGCGTCCGGGCCAGGATCGGGGCCACAGAGCTGGCCCGCCGCGCCAGCTCGGGTATCGAGGTCGGTGTCCCGGACATGGTCCGCAGGCTACCGAGTGCCCCCGGGGCGTCGGTCGGCGGGGCCGGGCCGCGGGTACCGTGGCACCGGTGGCGCCGGATACCGACGATCAGTCGAACCGACCGGGCGGTAGTGGCTCGTCGGCGGTCGCCGCGGGAATCACCCTGTCCCGCATTGCCGGCCTGGTCCGTGAGTCGCTCCTGAGGTCGGTGCTGGGCCTCGGCCCGGCCGCGGATGCCTTCGCCGCCGCCCTCCGGATCCCCAACCTGCTGCAGAACCTCCTCGGCGAAGGTTCCCTCTCGGCGTCGTTCATACCCGTGTACAGCCGTCTGCTCGGCGAAGGCCGGGACGACGAGGCTGGCCGGGTGGCCGGTGCCGTGGCGGGGCTGCTCACCGCCATGGCAGGCGTCCTCGTCGTGGCCTCCATCGTGCTGGCCAGACCACTCGCCGTGCTCCTGGCGCCGGGCTTCGAGGGCCATCGCCTGGACATGACCGTGGACCTGCTGCGAATCACCACCGGCGGCCTGGGGCTCCTCGTGCTCTCCGCCTGGTGCCTGGGCGTCCTGAACAGCCACCGCAGGTTCTTCCTGCCCTACGTGGCGCCTGTCCTCTGGAACGCCGCCCAGGTGGCGGTCCTGGCAGTGGCGGCGTTCGGCGACTGGTCGCCCCGACGGGCCGCCACGGCCCTCGCATGGGGGCTCGTGGCGGGTGGATTCCTCCAGTTCGGCGTACAGGCCATAGCCGTCTGGCGTCTCGCGCCCGACATCCGTCCCTCCTTCGGCCGAGGCAACGCAGCCGTGGCCGACGTCCGGAGGCGCTTCGGACCGGCAGTCCTGGGTCGTGGCGTGCTGCAGCTCTCCGGATACCTGGACCTGGTGCTGGCTTCCCTGCTGGTCACGGGAGCCGTTGCCGGGCTGCTGTCCGCCCAGATCCTCTACGCACTACCGGTGGCCCTGTTCGCCACCAGCGTGGCGGCAGCCGAACTTCCCGAGATGTCCCGCCTGACCTCCACAGCCGGCCTGGCAGACCGTGCCCTGGCCGCCCGACGCAGGACCGCATTCTTCGTGGCCTTCTGCACGGTCGCATACCTGGTGCTCGGCGAATCCATAGTTGGTGCGCTGTTCGGATGGGGAGCATTCGACGCTGACGACACGCGGACGGTCGCCCTGGTGCTGGCCGCCTACTCACTGGGCCTACCGGCTGTCGCCTCGTCGAGGATCTTCCAGAACACCCTCTATGCGATCGGCGACACCAGAGGCCCCGCCCGCATCGCCGCCCTACGCGTGGGACTGGCGGCCATAGTGGGGGTCACGCTGATGTTTCCGCTGGACAGGCTGGCGGTCCACGGCGGAGAGCTGTTGGCGCTCGACGGCATCGGCTGGTTCGGACCGCTGGGCAGCGGCATCCGGAGTGGATCACCGGACCCGCACCTGGGTGCGGTCGGCCTTGCCCTCGGCTCGGCCTGCGCCGCGTGGCTGGAGTTGGCGTTGCTCAGCCGTCGTTGCCGCCGATCGATCGACGGAACCTCAGGGCCTTCAGCGGTCATGTCCCGCCTGGCGCCCGCCACCGGCGCCGCCGTGATCGTGGCCCTTTTGGCCAGGTGGGCCACCGACGGCCTTCCTGCGATCGCCGTGGCGCCGATAGGGCTGGCCTTCGCCGGCGGCGCCTACGTCCTGGTGGCTGCAGCCACCGGGGTGGCCGAGGCCGGCCTGGTCACAGGCCCGGTCCGGCGTCGGCTCCGTCGCTGACTCCAGAGCGCCGCGAACGCGGCCGTCAGGCCGGAAGCACGACCAGGTCGTCGGCGTGGATCACCTCGTGGGCCATGCCTTCAGGCAGGTCCGGGGTGCGTACTCCCATGTGTGCACGCAGCAGGGCGGAGTCGTGGCGGACCATGCCCTTGGCGAACACCGTGCCGGTGGGGTCACATACCTCCACCGCCGAGCCGGCCTCCCAGGTGCCGTCCACCTGCACCACGCCGGCCGGGAGCAGCGAGACCCTCCGCCCCTCCAGGGCCCGTCGGGCTCCCGCATCCACGACGATGCGTCCAGCCGAGCCGACGGCGAAGGCGATCCAGAGGCGCCTCGCCCCCAGGTCGGATTCCCGCGCGTGGACGACCGTCCCGACACCCGCAACGCCATCGCAGGCGTCGACCATCACGCCGTCCCGGCCCGCATCGGCTATCACGGTCCGGACCCCCGACCAACTGGCGATCTTGGCGGCGGCCAGCTTGGATGCCATGCCCCCGCTGCCCCGGACAGATCCGGCCGATCCGGCGAGGCCCTCGAGCTCCTTGTCGATCTCGATGATCTCCTCGATGAGCGAAGCCTCGGCGTCCATCCTCGGGTCGGCCGTGAAGAGACCCGGGGTGTCGGTCAGGAGCACCAGGGTGGCTGCGTCAACCAGGTGCGCCACCAGGGCGGCGATGCGGTCGTTGTCTCCGAACCGGATCTCGTCGTCGGCGATGGCATCGTTCTCGTTGACCACCGGCACCACGCCCAGGTCCAGCAGGCGGTTCAGGGTCCCCCGGGCGTGCAGGTACTGGGCCCGTACGAAGAAGTCCAACGGGGCCAGCAGTACCTGGCCGGCTACCAGCCCGTGACGACCCAACTCCTCGCGGTAGGTGCGTATGAGGGCGCCCTGCCCGACGGCGGACACCGCCTGGAGGGTCACCGGATCCCTGGGACGCCTGGACCCGCCCATGCCCAACTCCGGCAGCCCGGCGGCTATCGCCCCTGATGTGACCACCACGACGCGTCGGCCGCTGGAACGCAGGGCCGCCACCTCGTCGCAGAACTTGGCGACCATGGAACGATCCACGACACCCTCGTCGTCGGTGATGGACGAGGTGCCGATCTTCACGACGGCGGTGTCACTCCTGCGTGCCATCAGTCCTCTTCGTAGGTGAACTCGAGCCGACCGATACGCACAGGCTCGCCGTCGCGCACCCCGGCCCGCTTGAGTGCCCTGTCGACGCCCATTCGCTTCAGACGGTCCTGTAGGTAGTAGAGCGCGTCCGGGTTCGTCAGGTCGTTCAGGTTCGCCACCCGTGCCACCCTCCGGTCCGTGACCTCCCAGGTCCCGTCCTCACCCCGCTCCACGTTCACGTCCTCCGTGGTGGGCCTGTGGACCACCACGACCGGCCCCTCGGGCGGCACCTCCCTGGCATCCACGACCAGGTCCACCAGGCGGTGGACCAGCGGATCCAGGCCCTCGCCGGTCATGGCCGAGATCCTCTCGCCATCGAAAACGACGTCGGCTTCGGCCACGTCGGATCGCGATCCGACCGTCAGACGTGGTCGGTCCAGGAGCTCCGGCCGGTATGCACCCAGCTCGCCGAGCAGGACCTCGAGCTGGCGCTCGGGCGCCTCCAGGGCGGTGGGTGCCAGGTCGATCATCACCAGGAGGACGTGCGCACGTTCGATGTGGCGTAGGAACCGGTGGCCCAGTCCCCTCCCCTCGCTGGCGCCCTCGATGAGGCCGGGAATGTCGGCTACCACGAACTCGGGTCGTTCCTCCGGCCGAACCACCCCCAGGTTGGGTTCCAACGTCGTGAAGGGGTAGTCGGCTATCCGGGGCTTCGCCGCCGAAATCCTCGAGATGAGTGTGCTCTTGCCGACGTTCGGATATCCCACGAGGGCCACATCTGCCATGAGGCGCAACTCGAGGTGCAGCCACCGCTCCTCGCCCTCCTCTCCCTGCTCGGCGAAGGTAGGTGCCCGGCGCCTGTTGCTCAGGAACTTGGCGTTGCCACGGCCACCCTGGCCCGCCTCGGCGGCCAGCCAACGGTCACCGTTGTGGAGCAGGTCGGCGAGCAGCTCGCCTGAGTAGAGGTCGTGCACCGTGGTCCCCTCGGGGACCTTCACGATCAGGTCATCTGCGGCCCTCCCGTGGCGCTTGGCGCCCGACCCGTGGGTGCCGCTGCCGGCGCGCCGGTGGGGATGGTCGCGGAACGACAGGAGGGATGCGACGTTGTGGTCGGCCTCCATCCAGATGCCGCCACCGTCGCCACCGTCGCCGCCGTCGGGTCCGCCCTTGGGGACGTGGGCCTCCCTACGGAATGACACGGCTCCCGCCCCTCCGTCGCCGCCGCGTACGTTGAGCCCGCATTCGTCGACGAACTGGGACATGGGAACGAGCCTACTGAGGTGGTTGGTCCGGCCCGTTGGACTTCCAGCCTCCCTAGGGTGACCCGGTGGAAAACCGGGACCCCCCCACCGTGGAGCACGACCAGACCGAGCGGACAAGGGCATGGGCGTCGACGATGGACGGCCACGCCACCCACCACCTACGGACCGCCCACCGTGACAGCCACGCGGCCATCGCAATCGCCCCGCCCGTCGAGCGCAGGGATCGGGAGGGCCCCGACGGCCTGGTCCCGGCCGAGGGGGCCACGCTGGCCATCGGCGCCGGCGACCGCCATGTCGCCGAGGAACCCGACCCGTTCCGGACCTGCTTCGAGCGCGACCGCGACCGGATCCTCCACGCCACGGCATTTCGACGCCTGGCCGGCAAGACCCAGGTCTTCGTATTCCCCGAGGACCACCAGCGGTCCCGGCTGACGCATGCCCTTGAAGTCGCCCAGGTGGCCCGGGCCATCGCCACCAGCCTCGGCCTGAACGTGCCCCTCACCGAGGCCATCGCCCTGGGCCACGACTGCGGACACGGTCCGGGTGGACATGCCAGCGAGGACGCCCTGACCCCGTACGTGGAGGGTGGCTACGACCACGCACGTTGGGGGGCCGACGTGACCCTGGAGCCGCTCAACCTCTGCCGCGAGACCCTGGACGGCATCCGGAACCATTCCTGGTCGCGCCCCGCCCCGTCCACGCCGGAGGGAGAGGTCGTGAGCTGGGCCGACAGGATCGCCTACGTCTGCCACGACTTCGAGGATGCCGAGCACACCGGGATCGTGGCCGCACACGAACTTCCGGACCTGGTAAGGGAGCGCTGTGGAACCACCCGCCGCGAGCAGTTGGCGGCCTTCATAGGCGGCGTGGTGACGGCGTCGGCCCGGTGCGGTCGCATCGGCATGGACGCCGACGCCGCGGACGCCCTGAGCGCCTTCCGGAGCTTCGACTACGAGAGGATCTACCTCCGCCCGGAATCGGTCGACCAGGCGGCAAGGGTGGTCGATCTGCTGCGGGCCCTCGTGGACCACTTCACGGCACGCCCCACGGACCTGCCATCAGATGCGCTCCCAGAACCGGATGCCTCGGGCAGCGACGCGGTCCGCCTCGCTGCGGTCCGGCACGTCAGCGGGATGACGGACCGCTACGCCTGCAGGAGCGCCATGCGACTCCTGGACTGGGAGGTGGACCGACTCCCCGCTGCCCTGGACTTCGGTCCCTAGGGCCGGACGGGCCTACGGCAGCGACGCAGTGTCGCCTACCGAGATGCTCAGTCAGTGAGGATGTCGACCAGCTTGCGACCGGCACGGCGACCGAACTTCACGACGCCGTCGGCGGTTGCGAACAGGGTGTCGTCATTGCCTCGACCCACGTTCGCACCGGGGTGGATCTTGGTGCCACGCTGGCGGATGATGATGCTCCCGGCGGTCACCCGACCACCGTCGTAGACCTTGACGCCAAGACGCTGTGCGTTGGAGTCCCGGCCGTTGCGGCTTGAGCCGCCGCCCTTGGTCTTTGACATGTCCTCAGCCCCTCGTGATCCCGGTGATCTCGATCTCGGCCAGGTGCTGGCGGTGTCCCCACCGGCGACGCTGGTTGGTCTTGTTCTTGTAGGTGAAGGCCCTGATCTTGGGGCCCTTCACGTCGGCCACGATGCGGGCCGAGACGTTCGCACCTGCGAGGGCCTCGGGGGTGGCGAGTACCTCGTCACCGTCTACGACCATCACGGTAGTCAACTCGACCTCGGTGTCTACGGCGCCGAGGCGCTCGACGACGACCCGCTGGCCTTCCTCGACCCGATACTGCTTTCCACCTGTGGCGATTACTGCGTACATAGTGTCCTCACGATATCCGGGGCCGCCTGTGGCGCCACCGCCCACCACCAACCGGAGGTGTGACGGTTACCCACTGGTCGGACCTCAGATCCGGTGTCCCTCCGTTCAACGCTGGCCGGCCCGGCCCGAACCGGCCAGCAGCTCGTCGTCCAGAATTCGACCACTGCTCGCGCAGTCGGCGCACGCCGTGCTGAACGACTCCAACAGGCCCTCGCCGATGCGCTTCCGGGTCATCTCGACGATGCCCAGCTCCGAGATGTCGAACACCTGCGTCCTCGTCTTGTCCCTACCCAGGGCGTCACGCAGCGTGGTTGCCACCGCCTCCCGGTTGGCCCTCACCTCCATGTCCACGAAGTCGATCACGATGATGCCGCCGATGTCCCTCAACCTCAACTGCCGGGCAGTCTCCTCAGCAGCCTCCAGGTTGTTCCTGAACACGGTCTCCTCGAGGCTGGACCGACCGACGTTCTTTCCGGTGTTCACGTCGATGACCGTCAGGGCCTCGGTGTGCTCGATGATGAGGGAACCTCCGGAAGGCAGCCAGACCTTGCGATCCAGTGCCTTGCGTAGCTGCTCGTGCACATGGTGCCTCTCGAACAGCGGAAGCGACTCGGTCTCCGGGTCGTGGTAGGAGATGCGTGACACCAGCGCCGGGTTGACGCTCTCCACGTAGGTGCGTACCCGTTCGTACATGTCGGCATCGTCGATGACGACCCCACGGAAGTCCTTGTTGAACTCCTCACGGACGAACCGGAAGGCCATCTCAGGCTCCCTGTAGAGAAGGCTCGGCGCCTGCGAGCGCTTCGCCAGGGCCTCGATCTCGTCCCACTGCGTGAGGAGCCGACCAACGTCGCGCTCGACCTCCTCGGCGGTGATGTTCTCCGCCGCCGTACGCACGATGATGCCGTGCTGCTTGGGCTTGACCCGGTCCAGGATCGACCGCAGTCGCTTCCGCTCCGACTCTGGCAGGCGCTTCGAGATCCCGAAGGTGGAGCTGTTCGGAACCAGCACGACGAACCTCCCGGGGAGGGAGACCTCCTGGGTCAACCGGGCGCCCTTGTGGGCAATCGGGTTCTTGGTGACCTGGGCGGTGATCGTCTGCCGTGCCCTCAGCACCTGCTCGATCCGCGGCCTCCCCTTGCCATCGAAGTCGGCATCCGAATACTGGATGTCACCCCGGTAGAGGACCGCGTTCTTGGGAGTGCCTATGTCCACGAAGGCGGCCTCCATGCCCGGGAGGACGTTCTGGACCTTCGAGAGGTACACGTTTCCGTGGATCTCGCTGACGTCGTCGGCCGGGCGCGACAGGTAGTGCTCTATGAGCTGTCGCCCCTCCATCACCGCGATCTGGGTGACGCCACCGCTCACGCTGACGCACATGAGGTAGCGGCCAATGGGCTTCCCGCGGCGTTCGCGACCACGACGACTCCTGAGGGTGTCCTCGTCCAGCTCCAACGGAGCGTCGTCGGTTATGGCCTCCACGGGACGGTTGCCCTGTCCCTTGCGGCGACCCTGGTCCTGCCGGCCCCCACCGGAGGACCCACCCTCACCGCCATTACCGGATCGGCCACGACCACCGCGCCTGCGCCCGCGTCGGCGTCCGCCACCCGATCCGGGCTGGTCCTGACCGCCGCCGCCATCCGCTGCCGGTCGACTGTCGCCGATCTGCGGGGCCGGACGGCTGTCGCCGATCTGCGGCTTACTGGCGCCTTCCGGCGATGCTCGACCATCGCCGACGCTCGGGGCGGCAGGGGCCTCAGCGACCTCTGGCCTGGTTGTGTCCATGCGACCCGTATCGGACCGCGTTTCGTTGCCCGTGTTCTCGGACATATCTGGTTTCCCTTCTAATCACGCCGGCACCGTGGCCGACGGGGCAGGGATGATCGGGGCCGTCAACGGCTCCTCGCGATCGTCTCCCTGCGACATCCATTGGTGCATCCTGCACACAGTCCCAGCCTTCAACGGCGGATCCACCGCCGTCAACAACTCGCTGGGCCTGAGTGCTCGGGGCTGGGTACCCAGGTCGGCCAACAGCCGAACCCCGGTTTCCGTGGTCCCGGTGACGTCCAGCGCCAGAACATGGGGCCGGAGGTCTTCGACCACCGGCTTGCCCTTGCGTTCACGCTCGACGACGATCTCATCGCGGGCCAGCACGTCGGCCACCCACGCATTCATCTGTTCCATGTCCACGCCGTCCACCTCGATAGACCAGGTGCATGACGTGACGGCCTGCTGGAGCGACTCGCCCTTCTCCACCGGAGCGACAGCCACGACGTCCAGTCCTATGGGCAGTGCCTCTGTGAGTCGCTCCGCCAGGTCCACCGACCGCTCTGTGCTCCAACCTGCGGCCTCGCCCTCCTCGTCGGAGAGTTCGAGTTCCAGGAACTCGGCCTCCGACTCGTGCCCGGTCGAGAGTGCCAACCCGAAGGACACCTTGGGACGGGGTGAGAAGCCCTGGCTGTAGGCCATCCCCAGGCCGACCCGACGCAGTGCCCGTTCCCAGATCCGGGCGACGTCCCGATGACTGGTGAAGCGCACCTTGCCCTTCTTGGAGTACCGGACCCGAAGGCGCATCACGCCACCACCATCTTGGAGCCCTGCTCCGCGACGGGACGCGACGTCAACACCACCGGCACATCGCCACCGGCGCTCAGATCCTGTCCGGTCCCCTGGCTCCCGCCAGCCGGCGGCACGGCCGACGCCACGACATGCTCGATCCCGAAGCCGGTGCAGGCCCCGCAGTCGTAGCAGGGAATCCACCGGCAGTCCTCCAGGCCCAGCTCGTCGAGGGCATCGCGCCAGTCCTGCCACAGGAAGTCCTTGTG
>Ga0302119_10000308_pt1 | contig 21580 bp, 13 predicted proteins | sample AG5_Tmax_MG_FD_203114 | JGI IMG/M metagenome (GOLD analysis project Ga0302119, IMG submission 203114) | Marine microbial communities from Western Arctic Ocean, Canada - AG5_Tmax | ecosystem: Environmental > Aquatic > Marine > Oceanic | place: Canada: Western Arctic Ocean | collected 2017-10-01 | reverse complement strand
CTAGCCGATCTTGCCGGGAGGCTTCTCGCCGCCTTGCTGGGCCTCTTCGGGCTTGGCCTCTTCCTTCGCGCGCTTCCCGCGAATCTCGCGCTCGCCTGTGTCGGATTTACGCTGGCCCTTGAGCGTGCCGTCCTCTTGCAAGGTCCCTTCATAGTGGGAAGTGCCGTAGGACTCTGACTTGTACATGCCCTTGACGGTTTTGGTTTCCTTGTCGTAGGTCATGTTGAGCAAGGGGCCGCCGCTCCCCATGACTCCAAGGTCTCCGGAGATGGAATCGTCCTCGTGGTGCTGAAAAGTCAGGGTGAACTCGAAGACAACTTCGCCTTCTGAGTACATGGCCATGTCCCACTTGCCCTCGAGGGGTCCGCTAGCTTCGGGACTGCTGGAGGCTTCCACCGCGGCAGCCTCTTCGGGCTCGGGCTCTTCCACGTAGCGAGGCAAGATCGAATCGGCCATGGCTAGGTTGTAGGCGGTAACCGCCGAGCAAACGGCGGATTGAACCAGGTTCTCTTCCACCGCATAGCGCGTGGTGTCGTTCTGGGTGTGCCAAACAAAGCGGTAGTTGCGCGCCTCACGGCCGGTCAGACCCTTCTCGGTCCAGTAGAAGCCCGGCACGCCGAGACGGTTGAAGGAGGCATGGTCGCTGGAACCGCCCCTGGGCATCTTCTTTTGCACCGAGACCGAGATCGGCAGCTCGGTGAAGTGAGCATTGACCGGGGCAATGGCCTCTTCAAGTATGGGTGCCATCTCGGCGGTACAGTTCAGGCCGCCCTGATAGCCGGTCCCTCCGTCATCCACAAAGCAAGCAGAGATACCGTCCAACTGTCCCGTTTCCTTCAGCCACTCGGCGTAGCGCTTGGACCCAAAGAGGCCCTGTTCTTCGCCACTCCATAGGCAGACGCGAATAGTCCGCCGGGGCTGGACCCCACTGGCAGCAAGAATCCGCGCGGCTTCGATCATCACCGACGATCCGGTGCCATTGTCCTGACACCCCTGGGATCCAGGACCGTTCCAAGAATCCAGGTGGGCGGAAATGATCACGACCTCATCGGGAAACTCGGTGCCGGGGATCTCGGCGATCACATCAAACACAGGGAAGGGACCTTCGGTGAAAAAGTGCACCAAGTCCGCTTCCAACTCCACGGGCTTGCCCGCGGAAAGTTGCTCGTCGAGAGCATCGTAGTCTGTCTTACGAATGGTGATCGAACGATCCTTGGAGAGGGTGTCCATGGTCAGTTCCATCCAATCACGAACGCCACCGGTGGTCACCTGATCATTGCGACTGGCGCGGATGGTGCCCGCGATGTCCGCCTCCTCGATGGCCTCTTTGATCTCCTTGCGCAGACGAGACTTCTCCAGGCGTGACATTTTCTGATCCTCACTTTCGCCTTCCTCGGCATCTTCGTCTTTGCTGCTGCCGCGACGACGGCGAGAGCTCACGTCCTCCAAAATCCAAGCGCCATCCAAACGATTGCGCACCGCTTCGAATTCTTCGGGGGTAGTGGGGCGCTTGAACACGAAACCGCGCAGGGGTCCGTCCGTACCCGGCGCCCAGGCGCGGGTGGTGAATTCAAAGTCGGCCTCCACAGGCGACACCATGCGCACGCTGGAGGGTCCGCGATCAAAGCGCACGGGAACCTCGCCCCACTTCCAGAGGTGCGCATTCTTCATGCCGTAGGAAGCGAACTTGCCCCGTGCCCAAGTGGATGCGCGCTCGAGTCCAGCAGATCCTGTCAAGCGCGGCCCGATTCCGAGGCACAACTCTTCCAGGGTTGCCCAGACCTGGGTGCGCTCGGTCCCCTCCTCAACCAGAGAGGCAACCGCTTCGGGAGAGCCCTGGGACGAGGCCGCAGGGGTCAGGGAGAAAGCGGGAAGTAGGGTCAGGGCCAGCAGGACAAGGAAACGTTGGATTTGCATGGTGGGTTCGCTCTTGGGGATAGGTCGTCTCTGGATGCTAACGCCTATGGGCCCGGAGTGGGGGCCGAGCAACACACCTCGTACGGAGAAGTCTTCACTCGTCCCACGTAAGTGGCTACCTTGACCCTGTGCAGGACTCCCCCACCCTCAACAGAACACCCTGGCTGGGGCTCTTTCTCCTGCTGTTTTCCTCCGCGAGCCTGCGCCTCTTCCCCATCCAGCACGGCCTGCCGGACAATCATGTGCCAGATACACATGTGGTGAAGGCCGCCCTAGGTATGGCCCAGGATCGAGATCTGATTCCTCCCGTGGGGCGCTGGAGTACCTACCCCAACCTCTTGCCCTATGTGTTGCTCCCATGCTATGCGGGTCAATTTGCGCTGGGGCGTATGAACGGGGAGTGGAGCAATCCCGGCGACTATGCCAAGGCAATCAAGTCGAGCCCCGAACGCGCGCACCTCTTGGCCCGTATCGTGCTCGCCCTGATCAGCGCCCTCGCCCCGATTTTTGTGGTGCTCGGTCTGCGCGCCGCCGGCTTCGGCTGGGGAGCATGGTGCGGAGGATGGCTCAGCGCGTCATCCCTCTTGCTGGTGCACCTTGCCACACACGAACGACCATGGGCGCCCCTGGCCACTTTCATTGCCCTTAGCATGTGGCCCGCGGCTATCCACATAAGGACCGGCGCGGCGCGCCCCTTGTTGCTCTCCGGACTTGCAGCAGCCCTTGCCTTCAGTACACATCAGGCCGGAGCCTTCGCGGTCTTGATCCCGGCCATCGCCTGGGCCAGCACAACCCAGAGTTGGCAAGGGGCCGGCCTCAAGGAACGAATGCGCGTGGGATTCATCTGCGCGGGATTATTCCTGGTGGTAGCCCTCACCATCGGTCACCCCTATTTGATTCGGCACGGAATGACACCCACCGATGCGGTGGCGGCCGGCAGCCAGCTAGAAGGGTCCCAACACCTTTCCATCGGTGGCCAATCCGTAGTCTTTCAGCTTTCTGCCGAGACCTTTCAAAAGCTCAGCAAGGCCTTGGTGGGATATGACCCGTTGCTGTTGATCTTGGCCCTGATTGGATTCGCCGCGGGTCTCAAGCGCCGTGAGACCCGGCCGGCAACGGGCTTTGCCCTCATCTGGGGCTTGTTCTTTTTGACCAACCAGAACGACCACGTGCGCTATCTGGTTCCCCTGGCCGTGGGATTGGCCTGGCCTGCGGGAATCGCCTGCGAAAGCCTCCTACGTAAACCCTTGCCCCGCACCCTATTGCTGCTGGGGTTCTGCCTGCCCTTGGCTCAGGCCCTGCGCCTCGGTGTCATCCTGCGCCGCCCGGACACCAGAGCCATGGCCGAGGCGGACCTCTTGCAACAGCAGGGGAACGAGCCCATTGCTGAGGGGGTCGGCGGACCCCATCTAGCACTCAGCCGCACGGCTCTCCGCCGCCTGGCTCAATTACGCGACCTACGCACACGCGAACTGCACCGTTTGGTGGTCTTGGAAGAAGGGGTTGAACCGGAGAGGGGCTATGGCCTCGACGCCCTGCCCCTTGAAGTTCTATTCGAATTCGACCCGCGCCACCACGCATCCTGGCCCCGGGAAAAAACCATAGAGCGCCTCGGTAAGAACGCCAAAGATCCCATCATGGTGCTGCGAGCCTTCGGCTGCGACACGATCCTGTTGGCGGACCGCACTCCCCTGGACGGGCATCCGCCCATGCTCATGGATCCGCGGGAGGCAACCCAAGAACCGGGGCCGGACCTCAGTCTGCACCCAGGGGGCGTCCGTCCAAGACTCAAACCCCTCGCCCTGCCTCCGCGCCCTTTGGCCAGTTGGAGTCCCGGCCAGAACGTCAGCGACGCACGCCTGCCCCTAGAGCTTGACTTCCCTCTAACAGAGCTCTGGAAAATCGAACGACCCGGTCCCCTGCTGCAGCTTTATCGGGTCCCGCGCTGAGATCGGTGCCAATGGGCCGCATGAGTCGCTATGATCCCACCGCGTTCATCGCACGGAGGAGTGGCAGAGTGGCCGAACGCGGCGGTTTTGAAAACCGCTGACTCGAAAGGGTCCGGGGGTTCAAATCCCTCCTCCTCCGCCATCCACTCGCGCCAAGAGCGCCTGGCGCTCACTTGATCTGTGCGTAGCGCCCTTCAAGGACGCGCATGCCCGGGCCCACGCCCAAGAGTCGATCCGAGGTGACGAACGCTGGTCCCTTGGCACCAATGATCGTGGTGGTGCGCTGGGCATAGGGCTTGCCGCGGTAGGTTCCCGAATCCACCACCACATAGGCCTTGTCCTGCAACCAACCTTGCATGGAACCGGAGAAGCCCATGTTGTCCATCCACAGGATGTCGTAGCACTTACGCATGGTGTTCCAAGATGTCATGCGGTACTCCTTATAAACCGGCATGCCCGGCTCCGGCTCGTTTTCCACGACTGTGATCAATGCCAGGCCGCCGGGAAAAAGGTCACTGCGCTCGATAGCGCTTACGGAAACCGCAGCCTGGCCCGGTTCGGGAATCATCGATCCCTGCAAACGGCTGACGCCTAAGCTCGAAGTGAGCTTGGCCAGTTCGCCCCGGGGTCGGGAGTTATCGGAACTCGCGTCCCGAGCCACGCGACGCTCACCTCCAAAGGGTTCAAAGGTGCCGTCGATCATCACGAAACCCTCGTGGGTGTCGACCATGGAAAGGACCTTCATCTTGCCCTTGCCGTCTTCAAACGTAAATGTTCCGCGCTCGATCGCGAGCTTGCCCTGGTTCTCGCCCAAGGTCGCCGTCAAAAGAGTCGCACCGGTCCAAGTGGCAACGGAACGACTGACGCCCTTACGGTTGTCGCAGGCGAAAGACACGAGGTGCCCCGCCTGGGGATCGAAGGCATAGAAAGTTGTGGAGCGATAGCCACCGGCCAGGACCTCGCCCAGATCCACCACCAATTGCTCACGCACTCCGTGACCATCGAGGATTCTCTCGACCACCAAGGTCGCAGTCCACTCCATGGCCGAGCCGCCGGGACCGTCATAGGCAACACCGCGGCCGACCCACTGACCCAGCATGGGCTGGAATGCCTTGAGGGACCGATGGGGACGGGGGCCCTGAGAGGGCACTTGAATAGGATCCTGGGGAGCGGCGAGCAGAACGGCGCTGCAGGCCAATATGAGGGAAGCAATCATGGGCAAGGTTTTGGGTCAGAGAAGAACGGACCTCCCATCTATCGGCTTCCAAGCACCCCACACTTCAGCTACGCACCTCAACCCCTCCCCCTGGGGTGAAAAGGGTCCGAAATTGAGGCACAGGAGCAACAGCAACGACCTTTCAGGGCCCCTGAAGGTCCCCCAGGGTGCTCACCTATTGCACCAGTTCACGCAGGACCTTGCTGCCTTGAATCAGTTTTTCGAGTTCGGCGTTGTTCGGAGTGCGAGCAGCAGAGAGGACCGCGAGGGCACGGCCCGGGTCCCCCCCAGCAACGAGGCCTTCCACTGTGAACACAATCATCCAGGGGTCCTTGGGGGTCCGCAAGAGAACCTCGGCGGCCAATTGTCCGGTGCGCACGGAATCCCCTTGGCCCTTCGTCGCAAAAACCAACAGACGCTGCAGCTCGGGCACATCGGGGGTGGCGGCAAGCTGCTCCAGCAAAAGTAACTCTGCTTGTCCACCGCGCTCAGTTCGCATCCAGAGGAGAGCCAAGCTATAGGTGGCTCGCCCTTCACTAGGGTCGAGGGCGCGTGCTTCTTGGATCAGAGGCTCGGCCTCGGCGTATTCCCCGGCCGAAACAAGACTGCTCCCCAAGTTGACCAGGGCGCGCAGGTGGGTTGATTCGATCCCGAGCGTCTTACGATAGTGCCCGCGCGCTTCCTCGGGCCTCCTCAGAGCCTCGACCACCACCGCCAAGTTGAACCAAGCGTCGGCAGAGAGGGGATCAGCATCAAGCCCCTTGCGAATAGCAGCCTCAGCAACCGCGTCCCTTCCAAGTTGGTGCTCTAGGTGGCCGATCCCAACCCAAGCCTCGGCGGATCGTTCATCGATGACAAGCGCACGCTCATATGCAGCCCGTGCCTCCTTGAAGGCACCGTCTTCGGTGAGCCAGTCTCCCTCACGCACCAAGGGCAAGGGGTTCAGAGGATCCATCTTCTGGGCCGCGGCCAGACGTTCTCGCCAGGCACCCAGCCCCACCTCACGCTCGATTTCGGCCAACTCGAGCCAGTCGGTAGAAGTCGCGCCCGACCCCGTAACCGTGGACTTCATCCACTCAAGGGCCTCCTCAGTACGGCCCAATTGCCGCAAGACTTCTCCCCGGGCCGTGCGCAACATGGCATCCCCGGGCTCTTCCTCCAAGAGCATCAGGATCGCCTCCTCGGCCTCCTCGAAGCGGTCGGAGCGCACCAATTCCTGGACAACCTGGCTGCGCCCCCAAAACGTGACCTTGTCTTTCGGGTCCGAAAGGGGGCCATCTGAAATATTGCCCTCCGCCGCACCGCTGGCATACCCCAAGGCAGCAAGGGTTTCCGCCACTTCCAGGGAGTCGGACCCCGCGTCCACCCTGCGCACATCCCTTTCCCCATCGGCCAAGAGTTCTTCCAAGTCCTCCCCCATCCCCTCGAGCCGCGCCCCCTCATCCTTGGATCGATCAGCCAGTTCTTCGGGATCATTCTTCAAGTCATAGAGTTCCGGACGGGGTGCACGGATCGAACGCCAGCGATCATTGCGCAAACTCCGAAGATCCGACCAGCCATGGTCAAAGAAGCTGGACATACCTTCCGAGTAGGCGCCAGCCCCGGTCTCCAGGGGCTCCCCCCCCATGCACACAGAGCCGTGGGAGCGGCCGTCCATGGGCACGGACGGCGTCCCCAACAATTCCAACACGGTCGGAGCCAAATCCGCTCCGCTGACAACCCCGGACACGACTGTTCCCCCTGTCAAGCTTGGATGGGACAAGATCCAGGGCACGTGGATGGTGGCGTCATACACGAACAAGCCGTGGCTACGCTCTTGGTGTTCCCCAAGGGCTTCACCATGATCCGCTGTGAAAGCGATCAGGGTATTGTCCAACTGACCTCGCCGTTTTAAATCCTCCAGCAAGACTCCCAGCATGTGATCGCTGTAGGCGATTTCCGCATCGTAGGGGCTGGGCGCATTCGAGGAAAATGGCTCGGGGGCATCGTAGTCCGCGTGGGGATCAAAAAGGTGCAACCACAGGAACCACGGCCCCTCTTGCACCCCATCGAGGAATTTCTGGGCCCTTCGCACCCCATCATCCGCCCGGGTTTCGCGAAACATGAACATAGGCGCCTGAACCGCCTGGCTCAAATCGTCGTCATACACATCAAAGCCCCGGGCAAGACCAAAACGAGAATCCAACACAAAGGCACTGACCACGGCGCCAGTGGTGTAGCCCTCTGCCGAGAGCAACGTGGACAGGGTCGGCACGTCCTCTGGCAGACGGTGGGTGCCGTTATTGCGTGCCCCATGGTTGAAAGGCAGCTGGCCCGAGAGGATCGAGGCATGTGAGGGCAGGGTGATCGGTGCCACACTCATGCAGTATTCAAAGCGCACGCCTCCCGCGGCCAGGCCATCGAGCACCGGCGTCACGGCTTCCGTGTACCCATAGGACCCAAGGTGATCCGCCCGGGTGGTGTCCAGGGTGATCAGCAGCAGATTGGTCTTGGGCGGCAGCTGGGCGGTTGACTGGTTGCCACAGCTGATGAAACTCGCCGCGCTCAAGGCCGCGACACCCAGACCAAGCACCATTCTCGGGAGTTTGGTCAACCGGCGGGAGGAAGAATCGCAACCCATCACAGGTCGTGCAGCAATTGAACGGAGAATCATGGGGAGTTCGGCGGCCTGCAGGCCTCGTCGTCTACGCAGAAGGAATGGGCCAGCATGTCTCAAGGAGAGATCCATGCCAAGCGCATCTCAGAGTGAAACATGCGCTTGCCCCGAAAGTGTCTCAAATGCGAGCCAGTCGGTCGAGCCCTAGCCTTGATTCCCTCAAAACAAAGGATCCATGCCTAAATGAACTCCTGAAGGCGCGACCTCCCTTGCGTCACCACCTCTCCCCCGACTCTCTAAGTCATGCTAAATCCCCTCATCTCCTCTCTGGCCCTTACCCTTGCCGTTGCCCTATCGCCCAACGCGGTTGCTAACGACATCTTCGTCAACCCCACCACAGGCACAGACGCTGCGGGCAGTGGGCTCAACCCGAGCCGACCGGTCAAGACCCTGAGCTATGCAAGCAATCTCGTAAACCCCACGGATACGATCTTTCTATCCGCTGGACTCTACGACACTGCGAGCGGTGAAACTTTCCCCATCGTGCTTCCCCCAGGTGTCCACCTGGAAGGCGCAGGAGAGGGCCTAACGACCATCCAGAGCGCCTTTGCAGGGCAACAGATCGATTCCATGATCGAGATCGATGCGGCTACTGGGATGCCAGCCAACAAGCTGCGCAATCTGACTCTGTCGCAGCCCAATGGGCTTCCCACGGCCCTCGTGATGACGAGTCACGCCATCGATGCGGAGGCTTGCACATTCGAGGGCAGTTTCATCGGCCTAATGTTCGAGGGCTGGGATGACACCGCCGTGGACAGCATCCGAGTGGTGAATTGCACGTTTGCCGGCCAGCTTGAGCTGGCCATGGAGGCCGTCTTAGTCCCAGATGCTACTAACCGAGGCAGCCTTGAATTCACGGGAAACACCGTCAGCCAGGTCATGGCCATAGAGGTCGTCGAGGTGAATGCTAACTCGGTGGGCAACGTGGACGTTTTGATTTCAAACAACACCTTCACAGGCCTTGGCAGCATCGAGTGCCTTCAGGAGTGGACGAACGACACCAACGCTACCGATCGTGATAGCCATTGGCAGTTCACCGACAACCTGATGGGTGACCTGGGCGAAGGCCTTGGCCTTGAGTACCGCACCACCGTGTCCACAGGTACCACGTGTTACTTGTTCGTGGAAGTTTACCGCAACATCGCCGACACAGCCGACCATGGCGCCGGATTTGGCAGCCTGGGCGCAGGTGGAGGTACCTTTAACGACGTGCTATTCCTCATCGACGACAACGACCTCAGCGGTCTGGGTGGTGCCATGGAGGTGGGAGCCATGGAGCCTCAGGACAACGTCTCGGGCGAACACGAATTCATTATCAGCAACAACCGCCTCCAGGGAGGCCTAGCCGCCCTTGTCATTGGCTTGGAGCAACTGACCGCTAACATGTCCGGCAACCTGCGGAAAATGGTGACTGTGACCGACAACGAAATCACCAGTGCCGTGGACGCCATCTTCGTCGAGGCCGAGTTCCCTTTCACGTCTCCCAACTTCGGTTGGGACCTGAGCACCATCGAATTGGACCTTGGCAGCGCCCAGTTCCCCGGTGGCAATATTATCCGGGCCACCAGCCCTGCTGGCCAAGCCATCCGATTGGAAAATGGGGGCATGGCCTGGCCCAGAGCCTTTACAGATATCCCCGCTGTGGGGAACGACTGGGGATCGACCGATCTAGCGACCATCGAGACGATGATTTTTCACCGAGTAGATGAACCTCAGAGCCAATGGCCATTGGCTCTGGTGGACTTCAGCCTGCCCGCCGGTGGCGGCGGCGGCGGTGGCCCGACGGCCCCTGTTGCCAACCCCGACAGCGGTATCGTTGACGCGGGTCAAACTACAACCATTGCTATTCTGAATAACGACGTAGCAACCAATGCCAACCTCAACCCCGCGTCGGTCTCCATAGTGACGGGCCCGGCAAGCGGATCGGTGAACTTGAATGCTGGCCAGGCGCTTTACACGGCGGCGGCAAGCACCCAGGACAGCACGGTGACCTTCAGCTACACGGTTGAGGACAGCAACGGGCTCATCTCGAACATCGCACAGGTGACTGTCAGTGTCACCGGTTCCGGTGGCGGCGGCCAAACGGCCCCTGTTGCCAACCCCGACACCGGTACCGTTGACGCGGGTCTAACCACAGCCATTGCTATTCTGAATAACGATTCAGCAACCTTGCCTGCAACCCTCGACCCCGCGTCGGTCTCCATAGTGACGGGCCCGGCAAGCGGATCGGTGAACTTGAATGCTGGCCAGGCGCTTTACACGGCGGCGGCAAGCACCCAGGACAGCACGGTGACCTTCAGCTACACGGTTAATGACAGCAACGGGCTCACCTCGAACATCGCACAGGTGACCGTCAGTGTCACCGGTTCCGGTGGCGGCGGCGGTGGTCAGGATCCTATCGCTGCGGACGACTTCTCCAATGTGGATGCGGGCTCTGCGGTGACAATCGACGTCCTGAGCAACGACCAGCCCGGAACTGGTGCGTCCATCGATGCGTCCACCGTAGAATTCACTAGCGCTCCCGCCTCCGGAAGTGCAGTGGTCAGCGCAGCGGGTATCGTCACCTACACGGCGACGGCAAACACCCAGAACAGCACGGTGACCTTCGGCTACACGTTTGAGGACAGCAACGGCGCGACCTCCAACGTCGCACAGGTGACCGTCAGTGTCACCGGTGTCGGCGGCGGTGGCGGCGGCGGTGGCGGCGGCGGCGGCGGCGGTCGTGGCCCCCAGGCCATCTTCGACTCTGCTCAGGTCTCTATCGGCGGTCAAGTGGTGATCGCAGTCCTGGCGAATGACGTGGCTTCTGCCAATGCGATCGACGCCAGCTCGGTGGAAATCATGCAGTCCCCGGGCCAAGGCTCGGTTTCGGTCAGCTCCAACGGTCAAGTCACCTATAGCGCTGGTGGAAACTTCACCAACGGCGTGGATGTCTTCACCTACCGAGTGGCGGACGACCAGGGTAACCTGTCCAACACTGCCACGGTCCAGGTGGACCTTCAGGGCGGCAACAACCAGGCACCCCAGGCGATCTTTGACAATGCACTTGTCGACCCCGCTATGACAGTTGAGATCCATGTACTCGACAACGATACGGATCCGGATGGGGACATCCTGGACTCGGGCACGGTGCAGATCCACCAGCAGGGCTCCCGCGGCAGCGCGATCGTCCAGAACGGCAGGATCTTCTACACTCCCAACGCCGGAGTGTCGCGCACCACCGACACCCTGACCTACAGCGTCGCGGACATTCACGGCATGGTCTCCAACACGGCGACCATCCAGGTGAACATCTCTGGCAACAAGCGCTAGGCCTTAGACGCTGGAAACAGCGCTTAAGAATCGACCCGAGCCCGGTGTCCATAAGGGACTCCGGGCTCGGGTTGTATTCATGGCTATTCGCCACTCACAGGAGGCGTCACCTCCCACTTGTTCCTAGTTGATCCAGACCATGCCCTCGGACCAGGCTTCGTCGGCTACCTTTAGGACAACGGCCACGGCCAATTCCAGGCTGGGATCATCGCGCTTCATGGCCGGTTCCAGTAGTGCCTGCTCGGGCAAGGTGACGCTCATTTCCAGGTCCTGATTCTCGCATAACTCGAATCCAGGACAGGCCCAGCGTTGGTTGCGGCCGCGTAACAGGAGACGATAACGGCCAGGACGGACTGCGGGCCAAATGCCCGGCCCACTGCGCAGTCTGCGGGCAGGAATCGCAGAGACCTTGCGCCAGGCACGTTCCTGGGATTCCACCACGTTGGGTAGCCGAACTCGGCGCTGCAATTCAAAGCGCATGCCCGCGAAGCCGCCCTCGGGCAACATACGGTCAAGGGTGAATTCCACGCGCAAGCCGCGCTCGATGTGGATTTCCACTTCGTGCCGGCCAGCCACAAGGGTGCGGGGCGGGCCGTATTCCCCAAGTGCAATGCCCACGGGGCCAACGGAGATCCTCCATTTGCCTGGTTCGAGTGAGGGAGAACGGAAATCCCCTTCAAACGTGCAGCGCGAACGGGGCAAACGAGCACCGTCCAGTTGATTCTCGGGGTGCTCGGAACCCTCAGGCAAGAACCACACGTCCAAGGAGCCACTCGGACCTCCGTGTCGCTCCACTAAGCGCCCCTGCACCTGAGCGAACTTGCTGCCGAGGATCTGGACCTCTATGGATTCCCCCTCGGGCACAAAGATCGTTTTTTCGTTGCGCACACCAGCAGCCGTTTCGAGCTTGGCAATCCAGGCGCCCGGCTGAACCAGCACCCAAATCCCGGCTTCCACCTCGCGCTCCTGCCCCACTCCGTTTGGCAATGCCTCGCTCATGAAAACACGATCACCCTCGGCAGGTTCGAGGGAGACCACCTTCAGCCGGGTACTGACGGACTCCATCGGGCGCGGGAGCGGATTCGAATCCAAGTCCACGGCTGTGGTTGCCAGGGTTTCTACCCCGCTCGTGAGCGAATTACCCAGGGGTGATACCTCGCTCAGGGGCGCGGCCATCTGCCAGACGAATCCAGCCAAGATCAAGAACACAGGGAGGATTAGGGCACGGGGGGAGATCATCCCTTAACGTTCGGTCGAATCCTCAGGGGGTCTTAACGGCGGACGCTGCAACTGCCCCGGATGCCTCAAATTGAACCATGCCCCCTAGGAATTGGTAATCAGCAGAACTGTCCTTCCTTCCTGTACGTCCGTCTCGGTGACTTGAGCGCTCCCCTTGAGCCCGCCGCAGCTCCAGCGCAACTCTTCCCCCACCACGTCTCCTGCGGCTCCGCCGCCGCTGGGGTAGGGCCAACGGACGCGCGCCTCCCCATCCGGCCCGGCTTTGGCGCTAGCCCGGTGCATCAATCGGTGGCCGTCGGGCAAGACCAAGGGCAAGGCAACCTGCAAGACATCACCAGGATTCACCCTGGCAACGAGGTTCGCTCCGGCCACGATCCGGTAAATGCGCGCTCCAGGCTGGGGGTGGGGGTCCTCCGTGTGGACCCGATCGAAGAGCGCGCTGGGAGACTGATGAACGAGCTGTAAATATCCCGGCACGTCGCGCATCTCCAGCAAGCGCTGCACTAGCGCATCATCGGGCATTGTTGTTATGCCCAAGTTTTGGAGCCAGGGCACTAGATTGCGCCGCCAACGGCTCGTCACCAACAGGTGACTGACCTTGAAGTCCGCAAGAGATTCTCGCAGCTCTACGTCATCAGTGCTGGCCAAGGCTACCCATGGGGCACGGAACACGTCACGTCCTAGGTAGGCGCCAAAGTTGCTCGCCAGAGTCCTGCGCCGGGCGAGCCATTCAATCCCGTGCCCCAGATCCCACTGGGCGAGCACCGCCCAGTCACTGCCTGGATCAGGTTGCTCACGCAACCAAACACATGCCTCGCGCATGCTGCGATGGGACGAAAGAGTGGCGGACTCCCGGTCCCCTATTGCCCGTCCCTGGGTCCAGCCCGGCGCCCCATGGGGCAGCCAACCGTGAACGGCCAACAGCAAGATAAACGACCCCATTGAAGCCCACAGGGGTCGACGGGCCACCAGCTTGAGTGACCCAAGAGCGACTCCCGCCAAGATCCCCATCAAGGGTATTAAGGACTCGGTGAAGCGTACCTGCATGCAGGCCGCTAACAACGCCCCAATAAACATGAGGCGCCAAAGAAGCAGTCCCTTCCGCCAGGGAAAAAACAAACCAGCCAGGGCCAACAAGAGCCCCGGCCCGGTCCAATTCAAGAGTGCCGCCCCCGGCGCACGGCTCTCCCCGATCACCCCCATGAACTCGTCCCGGGCACTCAGCCAAGCCAAGCCCCGCATGAACCCAGCTTGGGCTTCCCGGGGCACGTCGGCCATGACCAAACCACCGACGGTCAGCACAAGAATCCCGCGCAGCACCCAGGGATTCTTGGACCCGAAGGCCACGGACAAGAAGCTCAGCCCCAAGCCTCCCGCCAACAACGCCTGCAACATAGATGGTTCCAGCAAGCGACCCGCTGGCCAGGGACTGGTCAGTCCCATGGGCACGAGAAACAAGGCCACGGCGCAAAAGTACAAGAGCGCCGTACGGGCCACATCTCGGCGACAAAGGGAATCCCGTTCCGCACGCCAACATGTGTGACCAAAAAAGAGCACCCCCATCCCGAGCAAGCCCAGGCATGGCAACCAAACCGAAACCCCAAAGGCCAGCACGCCTGCAGCCAAAAGAGTCCGGACCAAGGGGACGCCAAGGCCGCCTCGCTTGACCAAGCCATCGAGCAGCAGCAGGCTGAGGATCATGAGCCCAGAAGCCAAGGCATGGTGATCACCCATGCCCAGAAACGAGTAACGCAGGGCAGCAGGAGCGAGGGCCACGATTCCTCCCCCCATGGCGGCCGCGGTCAGCCCCCCCTTGCCCCCCACCAACCACGCGGCCGCAACCGCCGCGACCAAAGCTTGCAACACACCGAAGAGAACTCCGGAGGAGCCCACAAAGACCTCGACGAAAGCGTCCCTCTCGGGCCCCGCTTGCTTGGGTGCAAAGGGCGTTGCAGCCAGCCAAAGCAGCCGGGTGAAACCCGAGGGCCAGGGGATTGGCGCTCCCCGGGGATCTTCCAAGACCCCGCTCAACTCTCCGGCGGTCAGCAGGGGATCACGCCCAGCGATATGCCCTCCGTCTGCGAGCGCCCGCTCCAGCCGGCGCATGTGATAGTGCCCATCGGGATCAAAGGTCCCAAAGCTCGTCCCCTCTGCCACCGCTAAACCCGGCTCCAAGACCGTACGCGTAGTGATGCGCGTGGCAAGGGCAAGAACCGCCACGCCAATCAAGACCAAGGCAAGCCCGCTCCGGGGAAGCGCTCCGTCTGACGTGCCCGAGATCAATCCTCTCGCGCCCTCAGGAAACGCCGACACTCCTGGGCCACAATCCCAAGGGCCTCCCGCTGCTCCTCAAAATGCGCCTCGCGATCCGGCGTGGGTTGCCAATCCAAGTCATAGACGGTCAAGAAGTCCCGCTCGGGAATCAGGGGCAAACTAAAAATACCCGAGGTTGTCCAAACCCCGAGGTGTGCCCAAGCGCCCATCACTCGCACTCTTTGCTTCGGGGGATCGAACAGGCTCTGTCCGAGGCTGTATCCCGCGCGGTGTTCCGGATTCACACCCAAACACTCCAACAGGCTATTGGAAACATCCAAGTGACTGGTGGGCCGCGACTCCGAACCAACTTCGATACCGGGACCCGACATGAGGAATGGCACGGCAACCTGTGCTGTTGTGAAGTTCGACGTATGGCCCCAATAACCGTGCTCGCCAAACTCCTCCCCATGGTCGCCGGTGACGATCACAAGGGGCTCGGCCTCGCCTTCGTACTCGTCCAAGGCGGCGAGCAATCGGCCGGCCACCGCATCACTGTGGTGCACCGCGTTGCGATAGGTATTGTGCACCTCTTCGCTCAGTTGTTCCTGTTCAGGGCCCGGGGGAGTCGTGCCCAAATCGATGTAGTTCAGGTTCTCGAGGGCCGGCTGGTAGGGACCACCGGGGTTGAAATAGGGCTGGTGGGGCGAATCGAGAAGCACAAAGCAGAAGAAGGGCTGTTCGGAATCCCGTTCCGCAAGCCACTGTTCAAAGGCCTCTGCCACCAGGACATCCTTCACATCCGAACGCCGAGTGCGAGGCTTCCCTTCCGCATCAAGGAACCTGTCGGTGACCTGTCCGGGATCCAGGCTGCTCCAGGCAGTCAGCTTGAACTCGGGGAAACTCATGGAAGCGGCTGAGAACACACGCACCTCATAGCCAGCAGCCACCAGGGCAGTGACCAGCACCGGCGGCACCCCCTGTTCTAAAATGTACTCCCAATAGGAACCGTGCAAGCCATAGAGCATGCCGAGCAAGCCGAACCGCGTCGCATTGCCACTGGAGAGATGGTCCTCAAAGCTGCGGGCGTTCTTGGCGAAAGCATGCAGGTTCGGGGTCAGTTTCGGACCGAGTGCATCCTGGCGCCAAGAATCCAACACGCAAATCAACACGTCTGGACTCTCCTGATCGGGTGGAATCACCGGTTGAATTTGGGGCCACTCAATTTCGGAGTTCGCCGGGCGCAGGTGCTCACCAAGCAAACCCGCACCTACCGGGTCAGCTATTTGGCTAGGGCGAATCTTGAGCCCAGGCAAACCGCTGGTGGCCGCCAGCACGTCGACCTCGCCTGTCCATTCTGCAGCACCCCAAACGGCCTTTTCCAAAACGACCAGAGGCATCAGGAAAACCAGAGAAACGAAAGCGGGGCGCAGCAACAACCGGGGACGACGACCAACCAAAATGCGCTCGCTCTCACTCTTCACACGCCAGTTCCAAAACAACATCTGCATGAAAGTCGCGGTCAAGAAAACCAAAGCCGCGGTGACCCAAATGTAGGGGCCAAGAACCAGCGCGTCCCCGGAGCCCTCGGTCATCACCAGATTGACGAAGGTCTCGTTCAGGTGATAGCGCATGATCCGGAACACCACCGTGTCGGTGTACAGCAGAATCAGGAAGGCGCCGCCGGCCATGGCCTGCAAGGTGCCGATCCAGCGCCAAGGAATTCGTAGGCGTAGGGCGATGGCGAACAGACTCCCTGGCACGAGCCCAAGGATGAGCACACTGGAGATTAGCGAAAAGGCGGTGTAGATCCGGATCCAGGGGGCCAGGTCCGCTGGCTCTCGAACCAGCCAGAGGCTCCCCACGAGGGCCCCACCCACCACCATCAGGAGCCAGAGCTGGAACGACGCATAGACCAGGGCGGACCGGGGAGGGACCGATTTCGGAGGTGCTACGGGCGAGGAAAAGGGGAGGCGGGGCATAGCGGGCATCCCATGTTAGTGTGAAAGCGGGTCCTGGCCGTGCAAGAAAGGCATTTGAAGGGGCTTGGAGCCCCCGGAACGGATTTTCCCTCGTCGCTGGATTGAGGCTTGCCCCCCGCCGGGGAGCCGGATACCCTTCCCGCCCTGCTTGGAGAGGTGGCAGAGCGGCTGAATGCGCGACATTGCTAATGTCGTGACCTCGTAAGGGGTCCGGGGGTTCGAATCCCCCCCTCTCCGCCAGGGCCTTCCCCTGGTTTCCTGGCAGGCCGGTGCCGCCTTGGCCCAGCCCAGGTGGGCTTTCCGGCCCCGCCAGCCATTTATCTGATTCGTTTTCCTCCCGGACAAAAGGCATCCTCTGCCCCATGGATCATCCCACGAACCAAGATCCCCGGCCGAGCACCTCTGCGCGACGCCTCCCCAAAACCCGAGGGCCTCTTCTATTCGCGCTGCTCCTTGGCCTTGGGGCCTGCACGCCGATTCGCACCCTGACCATCGAATCAAACCCCAGTGGTGCGACGGTTCGACTCGATGAAGCGGTGGTTGGGCAAACCCCGCTGGTCTTGCCCTTTGACCACCACGGCTCGCGCCGGGTCAGCATCTATCTTGAGGGATATCAGGTCTGGACAGAAATCACCGAGATCAAAACCCCTTGGTGGGCGTACTTCCCCCTGGACCTGATCAGCGATCACCTGATCCCCTGGCAACTGCATGATGAACACAAGGTCCACGCGGCCATGACGCCCGGCAGCGGAGCCCCTTTGGTTACCGGGTGGGATCAATTCATCGAACACACAAGGAAAGTACACGCCGAAGAGCGCGGTCGATCGCTGGGCACCGCAGACCCTTTGACGCCAACCAATCAAGACGCCGATCCATCGGTCGACGAACAGTGACCGCAACCCGAGAACGCGCACTGGTCATGGGACTCGGCCTCTTCGGAGGGGGCGCAGGAGCCGCACGGTATCTGGTCCACAAGGGATGGGATGTTCAGGTCACCGATCTGCGCTCGGAAGAAACCCTCGCCCCTAGCGTGAAGCAGCTCGAGGGACTACCACTCAACTTGCGCCTCGGCAGCCACGAGGAAGCGGATTTCCGGGAAGCGGATCTGGTGGTCGTCAACCCTGCGGTGGGCCCCGACAATCGCTTCCTGCAGATTGCGCGGGAAAGCGGCGCGCGCATCACAAGTGAATTGGAACTCTTCCTGGAAGCCGTACCAAGCCGCCTAGTCTTGATCACCGGCACTGCGGGCAAGAGTTCCAGCGCCAGCTTCCTAGTCACCCTCCTGGAGGCAAGTGGCCAACGAGCTCACCTGGGCGGCAACATTGGGCGCAGCTTGCTGGGAGAGCTCGCGACCCTTGGTCCCGAGGACATCGTTTGCCTTGAGGTCTCTTCCTATCAACTGGAAGCTCTGGAATTGAAAGCCCACCCGCGGGTGGAATTGGTGGCCATCACCAATGTCTCCGGCGACCATCTGGAACGCCATGGGAGCCTGGCGGAATACGCCCGGGCTAAGGGGCGCATCCTGGGCCTAGGCGCGGAGGATGCCACCGCTGTCCTGCCCCCTGACCTGCAGACCCAAGCAGCCTTTGCCACAACACTGAGGACTCTCGACCACCCGGGTTCAGGATCGGATGGGGCCCAGCTCGAGCTCGACCGGGGCCCGATTTCCATGGATCGCTTACCGCTCCTGCCTGACTTTCAGCGCGCCAACGTGCGCCTGGCTGTGTTGCTGGGCAGCTGCATGGGCCTGACCCACGAGCAATTAGAAGAGGGCCTTGCCCACCTGCAACCTCCCCCTCACCGGGCCGAAGAACTCGGTCACTTCGGCGGTATCCGGGTGGTGGACAATGGCATTTCCACGACCCCTGAGGCGACCCTCGTGGTGCTTGAGGGAGAACCAGAATGCGTGACTCTTCTTTTGGGAGGCGAACCCAAACAAGGACTGGCCTTTGATCAGTTGATTGAGGCCTGCGCCCGTCGCGGGGATCGCTTGCTGCTTTACGGCAAGGCCGCCGAATCGATCCACGCACTCTGTTCCAAGAACGGAATCGAAGCCCACCGGGCGGACTCCTTTCAGTTGGCGGTCTACGGCGCCCTGGAAAAGACCCCGGCAGGGGGCACCCTGTTGTTTTCCCCGGGATGCGCGAGCTTCGACACCCACAAGAATTTTAAAGAACGCGCCTTGGCATTCCGGCGCCTGCTACCACCGGCCGACTCGTCCAATATTTAACCCTGACTCGATCATGAAGACCAGCTCCGCCACCATCCAAGCGCTCTTGCAGCAAGCTCACCAACGAGCGTTGCAACTGCACGCGGACTCCTTGACCCTTGAGCACCTCTTAGAGGCTACCCTCGCCAACGAAGACTCCGCCGCCTGCCAAGCGGTGACCTTCGCATTTGCCGACCCTGAAACCCTCGGCCAAGAAATCCTCGCCATCGCGAACGGCCTGATGGTAGTGGGCTCCAAGGCGGTGTTGCCCTTCAGCCCTCTGGCCGTGAAAAGCCTGTATCAAGCACGTGAATCAGCCGCAAGTCGCGGAGCCATGGCGGTGCTTCTAACCGATGTGCTCGAGCACGCCTATGAATACGCACCCGATGAAATCTGCAAGGACTTGTCCCAGGCTGGATTGTCCCTGACTTCGCTGCGCCACGAGGACGAGAGCGGCGACTGCCTCGTGGATACGGGCCCCCTGTTCCGTCACTTTCACAATGACACACGCCGGTGCTTGTCCCTGGCATGCAAGGTCGCGGCCCAAGAGAAGCTAGAGGCTATTTCCCCGGCGCACTTAATCCTGGGAGCCCTGTCCGCAGCAGACACGAGAGAACTGGCCGGCCTGCGCCTGAGCGCTGCCCAACAGATATTGCGAGGCCGCAGCGCCGACCTCACCCCTCCCGAGGAGCGGCAGCTGCAGCCGGAGGGCAATTTGCAGGCCTTGCTGCAGAGTCTGGGAGACGACGCGGACAGCCTGGACCTCCTGCTGGCCTGCCACCAGCACGGTTCCCCTGAATTACAGGCGGCCCTTGCTCGGCACAAGATCAGCCCGGAACTGCTTCAGAGGGCCCGTGGGGCCTGGCAAGACGAGTCTCCCCAGACTGACGGTTGATCTGGAGTACTCGGCGGCCTATTCCTGATAGACTCAATTGCTCAGCCCGCGCCCCATTTCATGACCCTCTGCCAATCCTGCAACAACAACCCCGCCACCGTGCATGTGCTCGGCGTGGAGGAGTTCCGTGGTTTCAAGGCTGCGGAGAACAAGATCAATTTGGAGCACCTGTGCGAAACCTGTGCAGGCGCCAAGGATGTGCCGTTTGCCATGCCCGCCACGAAGCAGCTGCAAAATATCTGGGAGCTGCTCAGCCAGAAGGCCCAGGGCGCGTCCACGGCCCCGATCAAGGCTCCCATCAAGAGCTGCAACTCCTGCGGCACGGACGTCCAGACCTTTCAACGCACCGGCCGTCTGGGCTGCGAAGAGTGCTACGAAGCCTTCGCCGACGAGCTCTCGGACATCTTCGACCGCATCCACGGAGCCACAACCCACGCGGGCCGCAGCCCTGGTGAGGACCCCGCGACTTTCGAGCGCCGGGCGCGCGTCGAGGGTCTCGAGCGGGATCTGGAGGCCGCCATCGAGCAAGAGGCCTACGAGCGGGCGGCGGGAATTCGCGACGAATTGAAGGGCCTTGAGGACTCCGAAGAAGGGGCAACACCCGCCCCCGAAGCCTCGTGACCCCCGCCCTAGCCCCCCGGTTGGGCCGAGAACCTCTCCTGGGCCAAGATTTATCTGCCACCCCCAAGCGGGTACTTTTTTCGGCATTCCTAGGCCTCAAGGGCCCTCTAGGGCATCTGGGGCGGACTTTGCATAATGTTACATTGCAGCCCAAGACGTCTGCCGCCAAGAGTTCCTCAGCATGGGCTCAACCGTTTGGCCTTGAACGCCGAAAAACCTAAACCCAAGAGCTTCCCACCGACGCTCTGTTCCACTCACCTCCCCTATATAAAAGCAACATGTTCGATCGTTTCACTGACCGCGCCAAAAAGGTGATGAACCTCGCCCGCCAAGAGGCGCAACGGTTCAACCATGAGTACCTGGGCACTGAGCACGTGCTGCTCGGCCTCGTTCAAGAGGGATCCGGCGTCGCTGCCAATGTGCTCAAGAACATGGGCATCGACCTGACCAAAATCCGCATGGAGGTCGAGAAAATCGTGAAGACCGGCCCCAGCATGGTCACCATGGGCCAGCTCCCCTTCACCCCTCGGGCCAAGAAGGTGCTTGAGCTTTCCATGGAGGAAGCGGGCAGCCTCGGTCACAACTACATCGGAACCGAGCACCTGCTGCTGGGTCTGATCAAGGAAAACGAAGGCATCGCCGCACAGGTACTGCTGAACCTCGGCATCAAGTTGCAAGACGTGCGCGATGAGGTACTCGACTTCCTCGGTGCCGAAACCGGCGAAGATGACGACGATGAGATCTCGGTGGACGAGCCCACCGGCGGTGGCGCTGGCAGCCCCGCAGGCAAGAGCAAAACCCCTGCCCTGGATTCCTTCGGCCGCGACCTGACGGAACTCGCCAAGGACGGACGCTTGGATGTGGTAATCGGACGCGAGCAAGAAATCGAACGCGTCGTCCAGATCCTCTCACGACGTACCAAGAACAACCCTGTGTTGTTGGGCGAGCCCGGCGTGGGCAAGACCGCGATCGTCGAGGGCCTGGCCCAGATGATCATCGATAACACGGTCCCCGAAATTCTGCGCGGCAAGCGCATCGTGGTTCTGGACCTAGCTTTGATGGTTGCGGGCACCAAGTACCGCGGCCAGTTCGAAGAGCGTATCAAGGCCGTGATGACCGAAGTGCGCCGTGTCAAGGATGTGGTGCTCTTCATCGATGAGCTGCACACCCTGGTGGGAGCCGGCGGCGCTGAAGGCGCCATCGACGCCTCCAATGTGCTCAAGCCGGCCCTCTCCCGCGGAGAGATCCAGTGCATCGGCGCCACGACCCTCGACGAATATCGCAAGCACATCGAAAAGGACGGCGCTCTAGAGCGTCGCTTCCAGTCGGTC
>Ga0302119_10000307_pt1 | contig 21599 bp, 27 predicted proteins | sample AG5_Tmax_MG_FD_203114 | JGI IMG/M metagenome (GOLD analysis project Ga0302119, IMG submission 203114) | Marine microbial communities from Western Arctic Ocean, Canada - AG5_Tmax | ecosystem: Environmental > Aquatic > Marine > Oceanic | place: Canada: Western Arctic Ocean | collected 2017-10-01 | reverse complement strand
CATGGCTCCCGCTATCGGTGCAAGTACACCCCCCGATAAGACAGTCCCCGCAGTTGCACCCAGCGCCGCCCCAGTTGCTACTACCGTGGCTTTCTTTACCGTTGTGCATCCTACTGCGAGGCAACAGGCTGCGAGGGTGAGCCATAGACTGCGGCCAGTACGAATAGAACTGCCACTGCTATCGTTATGCCCCATTTTGCTTTCGGACTTAATGCTTGAAACTTTGCCCACATAATTATCTCCTATCCAATTTTAATTGATGACCCGCAACCGCAGGACTCTATACCCAGTGGTGGTTTAAATATGAACGAGGCATTAAACGACTCGTTGTTGTAATCAAGGCTACCCTCTGTCAAATATGTCTGCGAGGCTTTGTCTGCGAATATCACGTTGGTAGTCCCGGTTATGTTCAATGCGTCTGTACTCATCGTAGACACTTTTGTCAGGAGGATAGTTGCTCCACCACATCCGCCACCTTTCAACCCAACTTCTAAGAACTCCCCTGATTTTAAAACTTCTGATAATCTTTTCCTCGCTCCATTTGTTATTGTCATTTAAGATCATCGCTTAGATGTCTCACAATTTTGGTGGTTGTCTTAGTCATCACGAATGGAATAACAGCATGGACAAAAGCACAAGCACTCCCAACCAGCAGACAGCCAGAATAATACATGGCTTTTCGTAGGTGTTGCAGATACGATTCATCGTTTTCATTTAAATGATTATTTACCATTACCCAGTATAACTCCTCGTAGATCGTTTTCTTTTCCACACCAAGGACAAAACCATTTGCGAGGCTCCATAAATTCTTCTACAGCAATACTCCACCATCCTTTACAGGTCGTGCAAACAAAGTGATGGATGATCTCTGTGTTCATTAAGTCCCGTTTCCATTATAAACCTTATCTGTAAGTTTGCTGACTTGCATCTCAAGTCGTTCAATCTTTAAGTCTTGCTTTACATCTGATGGCAGGGAGCCACTTCCCCATTTCCCTGCTGGCCACAGTTTGACAAAACTGATAGCCTCGTCCACATCTCTACTCATTATCTGAATTTGGAAGTCGTTGTGTCTGACCTCTCCTTGTAGGGATGATGCCCACCACACGATGCCAGCCGCTTGGATGATAAGACTTATCGACAATGTAATTATAAACTTGCTGTCCATCACTTTATCTTGGACTCAAGTCGATTAATACAATCTATGATTCTATCCACAGCCACATCAAAATCTTTCTTACTTACATATTCTGTCTGAACAACTGTTATTCTTCCGTGTAATTTCCTATCCTCTGACGCAAGCCTATCGGTCAAGGAGAAGATTCTACGCAAGATGAATCCACCCAGTAGTACCATGACTCCGAACATCATGTCGAATAGCACTGCTGCTTCCACTAGGCTTCATTCCATGCGGTACTGGTTCCTTTCTCTGGGAAGTTTGGTTCAGGGTTTAGACTGAACGACATACCCGGCTCGCTGGCACCGTTCCACATGATGCATGATTCTTCCGCATCCTTGCTTGACTTAGTGACCACTAGCGTAGAGGTGGACTTATCCTTGTTGGTAAACCACACCATCGTAGTAGCAGGACTCATGTAGGACATCATCACTGGAGCCTCTTGATAGTCACGACCCAGTAGTTCTACTACCCTAGCGAAACTAGGGAAACAGTGCAGTAGAATGGGGACTTGCTGATCAACCATGTCCTCTGGTCTTTCCACCTCTGCTAACAGGGGTGTGCTAATAAGGGTTAATGCTAGTAGTAGACTCTTCACTTCAAAGCCCTCCTACGTTTCTTTGATAGTTCCTTTAACTCACCTCTTATCCTATCCATCTCTTCCTTCCTCTTGTCCTTGGCTTTTTGCGATGACTTAGCACCGTATACGCCAGAGTTAAAGTTGTTGCGAACAGTTCTTCTTTCGCTTTTCAATTCCCTTTCCAGTCTATCATACCTGTAACCAAGGCGTTTCCTTAGTTTGGTATCAGACACTGGGGTAAGTTTAGCGCCAAGGGTGGAAGCAAGTGCCGACCCCGGAGTGAATACATCTTTGGTTGGACTGTATTCTCCGCTCAATGCTCTAGTAAGTTTATCACCAGAGAACGATGGGAAGCCGGGTATAGGCAGGTTGGGAACAAACTGTCTGGTAAGATAGTCTGACCTATCATCAATAGGTTTCTGTCTAAAGGGGTCTATGCCCATAGCGGTGTTCATCACAGCACCTGCTGCACCAAACGATGGCTGTAGTGATTGCGGTAAGCCCGGTATTCTACCCAGACCAGAGCCTTCACTACCTTCAAACAAGTTACCACCCGGCAGCATACGCTCTATATCAAAGTACCAGTCATCTTTTGTATCTGGGGAGATGGCGTCTGGAAGTTTGATCTTATTCTTAGGCATACCCGGTATACCGTACATGGGTGCATCCTGCAATCTACGCTGTTGCTTTTCTGAGTCAGCGTCAGATAATGCCTCACCTGTTTCATTCAATGCGCCCATCAACAGCCCCCACTTGGCGAACTTGATAGGACGTTTGGCCGCAGTTTCTGCTAGTTTGGGGATCACCCCATACATATAGGATACGAAAGGTAGCGGCCCCTCTCTTAGAACGTCAAGCACAGGGGAACTTCTACTGTAATCTACAAACCATTCACGCGCCATACGAGCCGCTCTATCCATAGCCTGTTTTTCACTTATGCCCGATCTGATTAACCTTTCCTTCTCTGTACGGTACAAGCCCATACGAAAGATTTGATCCTCGTAGTTATAGAGTTTAGCGGCCTTATCCCATGTAAGATTCTTAGCCTTTCTAGCAACCTTATCAGAATAATTTAGAGCGGAGTCTACAAGATCTAAATTTGTTTTCATCTTACCAGACGATGAGGAAAATAAATCTGCTAACCTAGCCTCACCAGAAATTTCAGACGAGAAGAAACCGCCAAATACTCCACGCTCTTCCGCCTCTCTATATACTTCATTCTTCTTTTTAATATCCCTAAGACCAGCAAAGAAGTTCCTTGCAGTTCCATTGCCGTTATCATAATGAACAACATTAGACATCAGGTTGTTAAAATGTACAGCAGGGTTAGCAATAGTTTTAGAACCCTTCCAATAAGAGTTTAACTTTCTGTATCTCTTCCCCCATTTACTCTCCTTATAGGCAGACAACAGGTTATCGTTTATCTCTCTGATCTGTTTAAGATCGTGCATGGTTGCTTTACTTACATACCCACCCTTTAGGTCACCGAACTGAATGTTGTCAGGAACTTTCTCCGTTAACAACCCTTGAGGCTTTCTTCCAAAATGAACAACAGCGTCATCTACTTTATCAGTGCTGAGTTCAGACATTTCCTTGAAGAATCTAAACCGGGATACATCATTGGCTAACATACTACCAGTTCTTAGGATGGCCTTATGTGCGTCAGTAACCTCTTTCATTTGGACTCTTTCATCTTTAGTCCAGTCCCTGCGAACCTTTAGTTTTTCGGGGGCATCATATTCCCTGCTACCCTTATAGCGAATTTCAGAAATATCACCAACCCTCTCCCAACCGGGCATTTCGTCTGGTTTAAATGTTCCATCAAGGAATGCTTTTCTTTCCGCACCAGTTAGGGTAACAACATTACCTCTAAGTAATGTGGCATCTCCAATATTATTTATGTTATTAGGTATATCAGATTTAGCAACCGCATTAGGATCGTCATAGGTTCTGTGGAGATATGTTTCCATGCCATCCTCAAACGTATCGTTTCTAATAACCCCCAAGTCTACCAACTCTTTGGCATACTTGTTTACAGTTTCCCTAGACTTTGCGCTTAGTTCTTTCATGCTATCAGAAATAGCGGGGAAAAGTTTTGTATAGTTCTTATTGGTTAACATACCATACAGAACCTTTCTTTCCTTTTCATCCAGTTGACCAACCTCTTTAAGCAAGGTATCAAAATCTTCTTGGATAACTCTCTTACCGCCCATCATTCTAGATCGACCAGCAACCCACTCATTAACCAAATCTTTATCAGGAATCAAAGCCCTAGCCAAAGCGCCGCCACTGGCTTTGTTTATCCCCCTTCCTGTAAGACCTACAGTAGCCCCTGTTAAAGCCCCCATTAAAGCGTTCTGCATTTTCTCAGGAGTGGTGGCATCATCTTCCATATTGTAACCAACGCCAGCACCTACAAGGCCGCCACCTATCTCTGGGGTTTTAAGCGCAGTCCAAGCCATGTCACCTACTGGCTTGTACGCTTTCTGAATACCTTTCGCAACAGGGCCAGCAGCCGCACCTAAAGCAGTGCCAGCAAGGGCCATCTCACCTCGACCTAAACCACCTTCCTCATCAACGTAGCCAAGCGCACCAGCAGCAGCGCCTCCAACTGCACCGGGCAACATAAGTTGCGCTATAGTCTTGCCGTGCTTGAGTCTGGACACAGGCATCATCCACCCAACGGGATCAGCGATCAAGCCGCCAAAGTATCCTGTCTTAGCCGCCCAACCAATCTCCTCATCTTCCATGAGGGAGTTGAGTTCTCGTTGCTCTTCTGCTAGTTCTTCTTCATTGATCCCTGCTATCTGCTGCACACCTCTGGCGGTATCCATAAATCCAATCTTAGCGCCAGACCACATAGCGTCAAGCCAACTCTTTTTCTTTTCCTTCTCCATAGAAAGAACTGATCCAGAAGAAGGGGCTGCGCTGGACATATCCAAAACATTACCACCTTCACTCATGTCTAAAATATTAGCCATATTTTGCTTTTACCGTTGCTTGTATGTCAGCCTCAGATGCGTTTGGATGTTTTTTCCTAACCTCCTGCTCATACCCCTCTCTTGTTTCACCACCCCCCTCAGTAGTCGTGGGAGATACTTGTAATCCTGTATCCATTATAGAAGTAAGCGCGGCCTTTTGTTCATCGCTTAGATCAAGGGCATCATTGGCTAAAAGATTAGCCGCTTGGTATGCGGTTATCTTTCCCCTGTCAGCGCCCCTGTTTACATTGATGATATTACCGTAAGCCTCTTTAAGATCACCCTCTTCCATCGCTTTCCAAATATTAAACTGCTCTGTAGCAACTCCACCCTTCTTGTCGCTGTCAGATTTGGGGAATACAGTTAGGATATCTTTCATTTGGTCAGCGGAAAACCCCATCTCTTGACCGCGTTGCATCGCCTCTTTCCTATTCTTCGGAGGGTTGTATGTTCCGTCTTCGTTAAAGAATAAAGACTTCCACTGTTGATGGACTCTTTCTTCGGAGTCAAACTTATCCATAGCATCTAGTTCTGCTATAGCCATCTGCGCCCATGTGCCACCTTGAGATTTGCCGCCTGTTAGTTGAGCCATTCCGTCAAGCAGCATCTTCTTCATGTAGATATTCTTAATAGAACTCAGATAAGCCTTCTTCCTTTCCCTTGGATTGTCAGCAAGTGACCCCCAAGTTTTCCATAGGTTTGGCTCATTTTCTTTTGATTCATCTCCCGGTTTCGGATTCCACTTTTTACCCTGAACCTTTTTCTTCTTTGGTTCCTCGGACTTAGCAGTGACAACCTCAACAGTTTCCTCTAACTTTGGTTCATCATCCCCACCCGAAAGGTAGGCCGCCCCGCCCGCCGCTAGTGCGTAACCTAACGGCCCCGGCCTTGGGCCATAGGGTGTAGACGTTGGCCCTCTTGAGATAGTGGGCTTCCCACTTGCATTTACGCCCCTATTTATTGGCCCTCTAGTTCCACCAGCATGACCGGGTCTTACAATACTATTCCTTATCCCGGCTAGGGCTTTCTGTATACCGGGCCTTACAACCCTAGACCCCGTAACTGGGTCTATATGTTTGATCGCTTTGCTGCCCAATTTCCACAAGGCGGGAGCCGCTTTCATAGCCCCTCTAGCCGCAAGGGTTCCCGCACCACCTAATAGTAGTTCTGGGTGTACATTTTCTAACCCGGGATCAGCCTCACCAGTATATTCAGCAAACTGTTGAGGGTTTGTCGCCCCCGCATTCCTTTGGGCTTGCATCCATAGGGCAAGTCTTTCTTCCTCTGTCATTACGAATACCTCCATAAGGCAGGGTTCTTTTTCTTAGGTCTTAACCCAGTAAGGAATGGTGTCATCTCTGGCATGGTTGTTCTACCTACCCCACCTGAAGATGGCGCTCTTGCTTGAGTGGCCGGTTTCTTTTGAGGTATGGCAGACTGGAGCATAGCCGCTAGAAATGACTTGTCGATTGATTTAGTATAATCAGTATGCGTCACCTCTTTTGGTTTGGGATTTTCCTGCCCATAAACAGGCTGGTATCCAGATTCCATTCCGGGGTGCATACCACTTCCCCCTGCTGCAACAGGTACATTACCCGGCTCATACGCATTTACTCCGGGGTGATGACTGCCCGGATTACGCACGGCATTTTGCCTAGCCTCTGGTGTTAGTTTTCCGCCCATTCCAACAGAAGGAACTCCAGCAGGAGTTTCATAGGTTGATGCTCCGGGGGTTGACTCATAAGTAAACAACGGATTTCTCGCCGCCTCATATTCTTCTATGCCTATTGGTCGTGGCCCAAGAAATTCATCCCTCTTCTTGGTTATATTATCCAAAAGGCTCGGTTGTTCTACTGGTTCAGGTTGACTTAATGCCATAGAATTCCCTCTCTCAGCAGCAAATCTCTTCTGGCGCTCCATTGCCTCAAATCTTTTTCGTTCTTCAATTTGAGTTTGATACAAATTTAACAAATTATCACCCATTACAGTATACCGTAGTTAACGTGCTTAACACCGTTAATAGTAGTCACAGCGTCAGGGTATATACCTTCAACCTGTTGCGCCATTACGCCTCTACGTGGGGTAGAGTCACCAATGTAGTTATAGTTGTAGACGTTAAGTCCTTTCCATTTAGTTCCTTCTGGGATAATGTTTTCCTTAACAGAAATATCAGACATAATCATTGCGGCCCCTACAGTGCCAGCAGCGCTCATTAATCCAGAGTAGTCTTTAGGAGCATTAGTGGTTGAGGTTGTGGTTGATCCATAATCCCCCGTCACCATAGCCATATAGTTCCTCAGTGCATTCTGACCAGCGTTAGACTCATACTGATACCTTGCCATGTCCTGATTGATTCCTTCCTGTGACATCGCTCTACGTTGCTCACCAACGCCACCCATAGCATTGTACATACCCAGTGGAGCATTCATTATGGATGGGTACATCTGCTGTCCATACTGTCTTTGCTGTACGCCCATCTCAGCGGCTGGCATACGCATACCTTGAGCCTGTTGATAAGCCCCTCCATACATCTCTGCAAGAGGTTTAACAAGACCACCCTGAACTGCCCTTGTGATAGCCTTATTTGTTTCTAAATCTGTTCTCGTTCCTCCACCGGGCTGATATCTAACTTGAGCCTCCCTAACGCCGGGAAGGATATTACTATTCAAGTTGTCAATAACACCTTGAGTTAAAGCATTCTCCATACCTGTATATGGAGTACCCGCACCAGTGCGTACATTACCCGCTAAGAGGTTCTGTGTCTGGGTTGGGTCAAACCCTGTCTGCCCTCCTAAAGAGCCTATGAGGGCGTTCTCAGCCGCTGCCTGTTGCGCTGCTGGCCTTGGGCCTGTAGCGTATCCCAGAGTGGCTCGTTGAGCCGATGTTTCTGCTGGGTCAAAACTGGCTACTGATGGGGATGAGTAATATTTGGGAGCGCCCTTGTTATACAAACCTTGAGCGTTTGCAAAGCCTTTCTCTAAATACCCTCGTTGCGCTTCCCAAGGTTCTACCTCAGAAGTGCTTACTGTAGTTCCGCCGCCACTGCTCATATTATATTCCTCTTTTTTATCCTACTAGGCCATGACCATCATCAGCGGCCCCAATATCTGCATCAACATCAGACTCTGAATCGCCAGTGCTGCCTCCGTCTGGAGCAAAACCCGGATCAACACTAACCCAACCACCACCAGACCAGTAACCTGTTGGTGTGACAGTGGTAGTGGTGGGAAGTGCGGTTGTAGTGCCACCCCACGCTTCTTCACCGCTGTGGACAGTGCCGTGGACTACTCCAGAAGAGGTCGTGGCTGGATTCGCTGCTGCTGCACCTTTTAGTCCTGCCCCCGGGCCATCCGGATTACCATCGGTATTGCCGCCATCATCAGGGGTAGTTGGCGTTGTGGGCGTTGTGGGTGATGTACCACCTCCTTCACTACCACCTATGGAAAATGGATTAGCATTAAAATAACTAACTCCGGGGCCGGGGAGTGATGGGGGATTATAGTTCCATAGGTTGTCTGGGATTAAACCAGAACTTCCATATTGTTGTGACCAAGGCTGATAGGTATCCACATTATTACCGTAAGGCTGTGATAGTAATCCCATAGTGGGATATGCGGGGTCTGTTGGCATATAGGACTGTGGATAATAATCCCAGTAATCATTCTGACCGGGCGCAGATAAATCTAAAGGAGTAAATACAGGGCCTGTAGATGGGGCTGTACCACCACCACCGCCACCGCCGCCTTCACCGCCACCGCCTTCACCGCCGCCACCATCACCCGGATCAGAGGCCCAAATGGGATTTCCAGATGCTATTTGAGCAGCCTTCCAAGCATTAAATCCATCCGCCCAAGAAATCCATTGATTTTTATAGCCGGGATCGCTCGATGATACAGGGGGGTATGAAATTCCAGTATGCCTAGAATACCCTAAACCAGCAGCATGGTCTAGGATTGCTTGATGGTCATTTTCCCAAGCAGCCATTAGTGCATCCTCGCATTTAATTCTTTCGTGAATACTGTGTAACTATCCTTCCAGTCTGGCAGGAGTTTCTTCCAACCCTTCCTACCCCACAGTTCCATGCTAGAGCATTCTTGTCTTATGGCAAATGATTCTATCATATCGTTAAATCTCTCATGTAATTCTTTAAATTCTGATCCTGCTATAGCGATAACTCTTAACACTTTCTTATTGGGATAGGCAATTATCTTTGTTACCATAATAGAATGGAGTTCTTCTTCTTCAGTTGCTATCCACAACTGCATCATTCCATTAGCCAGTGGCTCTATATAATCGTCAGGCTCAAACTGTCCTTCGTTATGTTCTGTAACCTTACCTAATAGTGGACAGACCTTATCCCATATATAAGGGATATCCTCTGGCTCTATAAGTTGTGCGTTCAAAATTCAAACCTGTAGTGGGCTATGTATGACCCATCATTACTATAGTTCAAACCTATCGACTGGTTCTTGCTGATCTTCTTCATCGCGCCGATCTGATAACCGTTCTCCGTTGCTCTCAACTGGAGGGGTAGGTCGAATCGAGATACGGCGTAAAGGGTTGCCATCACGACTCCAGCAACGACCATCTCCGTTTCGTACTCCTTGTACCAGTGAACCTTCTTCTGTTCTTCCTGACCGCACGAATCTACTGATCTTCCGTTTCCTGTGCCTACGGCTCCCGCTAAACAAGCAGCATCGCCTAACGCCCTAGCCGCTGCTGATCGGCTCTCCTTCGCATACTCTGACGCAATAACCGGCTTGCCTGTGACAGCAATCGCTTGCTTAACCATCGCAGTAATCTCTGCGGGGGTCTTATCCCAACCAGCCTGAAGGTAGACATAATCAGCATTTGCATAGTATTCCTTATTCCCCTTGTGTCCACCGATACCAGATGTTAGATGAACTCCAACAGGTTTATCAGTGATTGATTTTAAGTGGGCAACCAGAGCGTTGGTTGTCGCGGCATCCCAATACTCATCGCATTCGAGACAGGCGACATACCCTGTAACCTTGTCATCAAACCTGTGGACGATCTCACTGAAGTGAGCCTTCTGAGCATCTAGTGATTGAGAGGTAATGCTTGGGCTATCGTCTGGTGTAAGCCACATAACTGGGCTTAACCCTGCGGCATTCAATGTGTTCAGTTGTACTTCCCAATCTGGTTTGGGGGTAATGACGGAGAGATCGAAATCTGGGCCTCCGTTGAATCCATCCCCACCGTTGCGACTGTATAGGTAAATGTGAGTGTCACCGTTTGCTATCGCGGCGGCTCTCATTTTACTTTTCTCTGCGTTTGGGTGTAGGTAGTTAAGCGTCATCCACCTACTATCTAACATCAGGAAACTGGCTCTACTCCCGTCTGCGTTAGAGTTTTGTCCAAGTAGTCCCAATGTAAGCATAGATGCCACGACCGCCGCTCGGATTCCAGTTCGTACCATCTGCATATCTTATATCACCGTTTCTGGGTTTATCTGGTTCTGCGTGAAGTTCCTCAAGTCTTAAAGCAGCCACATTAAAAAGTATGTCACCAAGTTTCTTTAGTTCTCTGATGACAAACTCGCCAAGGTAGTCTGGGTTTTCCGGTATTGATCCGGGCTGATAGAAAGTTACACTCTTCACCTTCCTATCAGTATAGGTATTGTATCCCATTAGTAAGCCCTGCTACCCCTTCTTCCTGCGTTCTGAATCTCAAACTCTAGTCCTTCCAGCCTCCATTCAGAATCATTATCAGACTCTATCCGGATACCGTATAGTTTTCCAGACGCTCTACATGAGATTTTAGACTGTGTATCTGGGTTAAACTCCATTGGCCCCTTCCAAGTTACAGCCTCTTCTGTAGACATCTGAGTGCCTATATAAAAGTTCACTGAGTCATCCTTGTCTATAGTCATCTTAGGCCAGATAGCCTTTATATGCTTGACAGTAGATTGATCGGGGTTATTCTGTTCGTCCATTGTATATCCTGTACGTTCAATATAGGATACCATATTAACTCCGTCAGCCTGATACCCCACCCTATCCCTGTATACCTTAGTATTGGTCGGAGAGGCGAACACTAATACATTCTCTACGAGGTTCCAGTTAGATGCCCAAGGCCCGGTAACAGTTGTCCAAGTGGGGGTTGCCGCAGCCCAAGTTGTTAACGCCTCTTCATTCCCAATAGTTCCGTATGCAATGTAACCAAGGTCTGGGATATCTCTAATGGAGAAAACATCATCAACCCAATTCCAGACCAACGCTTTATCGCATTGTCCTGATTGGTTATCAGCGGAGGGGAAACAGGCTAAGACCTCTGACCTATTATAATCTGTTACGCAAAACGATCTATTGTATTTATCCCCATCAATATAGGAAAAGATATAATCACGCATCTTATGAGGTAAGACACTCTTTATTCTTTGTCCATCATTAATGTACATATCCCCATTGCCGAAAATGAAATGTCCACCATCAAACTCGGTGACACAGTTCTTGGCTAGGATACCAACTGTAGGGGATAGTTGTCTAAACGCAAAGATAAAGGGAGTCCCTACATACGTCATAGCGTAAGTAGAATCTTCCTTATAAATCATAAAGGTATCTTGTAGTGGTAGTCCGTCTAGGATGGCTCCTTTTGTGTCCTCTAAGGAATATTCCCCCGCGTCAACCACGGCAGAATTTTCATCCCATGATACAGGGACAGCGTTTATAGGAGCCTCAGTAGACCACTTAACCACTCTTGAGTTTGGGACAGATGACTTTGTTATGTTCAAGCCAACAAGGAATGATCTGAAGGATCGAATGGATTTACATTCTACACTTGCCGGCCAGTTAGCCAAGTCCTGCATCTTGGTGGATACAGATGGCACACCAGATGTAAGGGGCCATTCTTGGGGATCATCAACATTATTAGTCATTACCAGAACGCCACCTATCACGGTGGACATCCAGTTTTCATCTGCTGTTGTACTGTAATCTCCACTTGTCCTTGTAATGTCTGTCCAAGTAGTTCCGTTGTGGACGTATATTTTAGCAAGCCCACCTACAATCCAATACGCCGCGCCCCCAGCCTTTAACTGGGTTATATAATAAGGGGCTATAGGACAGGTGGCAATAACAGAAGAGTATCCCGGCGATTTAATAATCGCTCCATGCTCTACCCTTATATTGTTTCCATCAGACCAAGCATTAGGAGGTAGTTGGAAAGGAGCAATGTCCTTTACAATACCTACTTGACCCAGATTGTCAACGGGGATTAAAGCCATTACTTCGGGTACTTAGTCTTAATAGCCTGTCGTAACCCTTCAAGCGTTGTCACTGATGCCATGCGTTCCTCTACTACACCTTCCCACATAGCGACCACGAGTTCATCAAGTGATGGGTATTCTGCTTGGCGGTTACGGGCGTATTCTTGTGCGTCTGATTCGGCTTGTAGTCGTGCGGTTTCTGTGTCTACTTCGGCTTGAGTTGGTTGAGGCATTCCCGGCGATAACCACTCGACACGATCATTATCAAACACGACAAACTGCGCTGAAGGGATTAAAGATCGTATTGCTTGTTTTTTATTAATCATGCGCCGATCTCCATTGCGATAATTGAGGTAATGTCTGCATCATCGTTGATCAGAAATTCACCGCCAGTTTCTACCCCATACAATGAATATGTAATGGCACTTATTGTTGCCGGGGAATCGAGCCAATTGACAGACCATTGCCCCTGCCACATTACGCCAGAACCTCCGTAGTCATAATTTCTCAAATTGGCGTACGCTCCGGTAGGTGTCATACTAACCGTGTCATCTCGCATTAATTTCAAACCGCCGGTGTGAGATGCGCCGCTATCTCCAATGCGATAACCTACGGTGGCGACAAGGAAAATTTTGCTTGATGTTGCAGAGGGGGTGATCACAAGATCGAAATCAGTTCCCGCGTCAGTCCAACTCGAAGATGCAAAATTAACCGAAGTATCCGTTTCGATACCTACAACCTGTAGCACTTTTCCACCACTCGGTGCAGCCCAAGCATTATCGCCTCTTAAAAACGTCGTTCCATCCGCCGTTCCCGTAGCACTAAGCATTGCAATGTCTACTGCATCAACAGCAATGGTAAGGGCTGTTGCACCTGTTACATCACCAGTGTGAGTAGCGTTTGTTACCTTGGCTGTATTAGCCGTGATCTCAGTGTTAATCGAGTTGGCTAGTTTGGCAGCGGTTACAGCATCATCCTGAATCGTAGCAGTGCTTACTGTATCACTAGAAGGTGCGCCAATGTCTACAACGTCACCCATGAACATGACTGTTACATTGTCTGTTCCTGATGGGGTTGTTCCTGTGGTTGTTAGGGTTACACCACTAACGGTATACGCATCTGTGGGGGTTTGCCGAACACCGTCTATGAATAAAAGAATAGACGATACAGTAGCAGACCTTTGAAGCGTGAATGATGTTCCTCCGCCGTTGAATGACTGAACATCGTATGCGCCAATATCGGGCGGTTGATTTCCTATATAACTCATTATGACCACCCCAAGGATACTGCTTGTATCCTAGTTGTTTTACTTGCCGATTGGTTTAGCGTTTTAATTCTGTAGGCCATAGATGTTCCTGACGTTGACGTAAGTGATACGTCATGTGCTGTTGCAATGTTATGACCACCTGTAGTTCCTTCTGATCCAAGCGTCATGGCAGTCCATGTCGATCCACCGTCTGCGCTGTACTCTGCCGTTACATCAGTTCCTAGCGTGGTTGTTCCAGCGCCGTTCGTATAAGTGAATACGATGTCACCCTTAGTTGGGGCTGCCTGTGCGGTTGTTGTTGTGGATACTAGGGTCATGTTGCTGTAAGAGGTAAACCTTACAATAACAATACCAGAACCACCGGCTGCGGAAATTCGTCCATTCGTACCACCTCCCCCGCCTCCGCCCGTGCTGGCAACACCAGCAGTGGCGGCAGTAGTGCCTTTTCCTCCATCACCACCCCCACCTTTATTTGCGGTTACGCTTGTACCGCCACCCAAGGCTATGGGCTGAGTTGAATTGATATGAGCGCTTCCGCCCCCACCTCCCGCATAAGTTACAGTAGCACTAGATATTGCACTTGTTAATGGAGAGCCACCATTCCCGCCGCCTGAGGAGGTTCCTGTAGCGCCACCATCCACGCCTTCACTTCCATAACCCCCACCTCCAGCGGCACCCCAACCAGTAGAAGTTTGGTCACCACCTTTATATCCTTGTCCAGCAGTTCCAGAGCCGCCCACATTTGCAGTGCCGCTGGTTTGATGAGCGCCACCACCTGATCCTCCTGATGCTGCTGGTGTACTGCTGTATGATCCTCCATAACCACCTGCTATAGCGGTAAGAGAATTGAAGGTAGAATTTACACCACTCACCCCAACAGCACCACCACCACCAACAACTATTGGATAAGTAGCCGCACCAAGAGTAATAGTTGTACCACCATAATTAGTTAATACACCTCCTGCTCCACCTCCACCTGCCTGACCTTCGGTGTGTGTACCACCGCCTCCTCCTCCGGCAACCATTAGGTATTCAACAAAAGATACCGCAGTGCCGAGTACAAGTGATCGACTTCCCGTAGTTGTATATTTTAAAACGGTATAATCACCATCAGTGGTTGTAGTATCAGGATTTGAACCTGTAGTATCCGCTCCTCCAGTACCACTATAATATTTACCAGCAGAGTCCCTCGCTTCATTCGTAGACCCACCAGCATTTACACCAGAGGCATCTTGAAAGTCATCAATGGTTTGATCGACTAGATCGTATTTAGCAAGTGATCCGTTAGCGGCTACCTTGAAACCTAAGATAGCAATGTCATCTTGGATACCACCATCATCATAGTCTGTAGGCGGTGTAGCCAGTAGAGCGTTTGTTACTTTAGTTATTGCCATAATTTATCCCGTTGTCGGATACCCCAGTGTTGGATCAGCGAGAAAGGCTTGATAATCTGGATCAGCCTCTATCGCAGCCCACGCTGTTTCTAATTCTGACTGTGTTGGTTGTGGGTCAGAACCACTCCACTCAACGAACTCGTGTGGTGGAGGTGATTGGGTTAGCCTATATTGATTAGCGTTTAAACCCAAATGATGTATGCAAAGATTAATGTCCATTTAAGTCTCCTTAAAGATTTCGACCATAGTGTATTGTTCTGTTCCGAAATTACACGGATAACCAAGGCCATAAGTGGCTACAGTCACCGAGCATCTATGCTCTATACTAAATGTCTTTGTCCCAGCAATTGTTGTCCTAGCGGCTCCAGATGTCTTGGTTGTAAGACCATATGTACCATCGGCGGTACTCACACCAACCTCCACCGCGGCCGCATCGGTCACATTGTATAAGCGGGATTGATTTAGGTGGACTGCATAGGAAGGACAACTCCACCTAATTAGATAAGTCCCTGCCGCAAGAGTAAATTGATTCGATGAAATCGAAACAATACCATCTGGATCAGCAATTTCTGTTTGTAAATCTCTTTCTCGCCATGCGCCTAATGTAAATGTTCCACCAGCAGTATTCTGTGCTTTCTGATCTGCAATAATTGCGTAAGATGAGAAGAGTCCTATCCCCGTCACCGTTCCGCTATTCGCTAGAGTTCCACCACTCGCTACAGTCAGTGTTCCGCCGCTAGGTATTGTTAGTCCAGAATCTTTAACTACGACTCCATCAACGGTAACGCCACTTGCGGCAGTTTTTTCCGATACCGTATCTACTTGAATTTCGCTCATAATTATCTCCTATAATATCTGTAGCGTTCCAACGATTGCCCACACAACCCCTGAGTTAACTCCGATTGGGCCGATAAGGGCGGCGTTTTCCGAGGCACCTACAGTCGTTGTTTGACTCCCGGTTACGGTATTCGGATTCTTAAAAAATGTATTTTGAGAAGTTATCTCACTCCCCTCTACGGTACTCCAAGCCATATCTCCGCGGAGATATACTGACGAGGATGCAGTTCCAGAGGCTCCTAACTTCGGCTCAGTAACAGCATCTGCTATAATCTTGCTACTTGTGACTGCGTTGTCCTCTATATCACTGGACGTTAGAGCAACCGTAGGTCTTACTTTACCCATGTAAGACATTATGTGATCTCCAATACACCGATGACGCACTGAAGATCGCCAGCCGCTGATGCTGTTGCCGCTAAGATGTCGCCAGCCTCAAGGTTGACCGCCTTGTCTACCACAAGAGTGGAGTCAGCAGGGACGGGGACAGTCTTTGCTATGTGGAAGTAGGTACTCCCACCGTCAGTAGTACATTCCAATGTTGCATCTACTGAGTTTGTTCCGTCTATGTTTGCTAGATAAACAGCGTTAACAACCGCTGCTGTTGCTGCCGGGCAAGTGTAAACAGTAGTTCTTGTGTTACCAACTGCGACTCCAGCGTTTTTAAAAGTATTAGCCATGTTATCCTCCGAGTGCCAAAGCCATTGCCGCCGCATTGTCTACTGCTTCCTTCCATGCTAGGCCATTTGTTGCGGTAGAATCCGCAGTTAAAACATAATCATTTATCCCTATTGGCAACCTTGTTTCAGAGTCAACAGTGTTGTAAACAAGAAGGTCACCCTTGGTGGTGAGTTTGTCTGTACCTACAATCGTCACCATCTGCCACTCACTTGAGGCGGATGAATACTTCATATACTGATCGTTAGAAGGTGCGGTTGTGGTTACTGCCCTGCCCTGTATTCCTGTAACAGTCACAGCGCCAGCGTTTGTCATGGTGGCATCACTAGAAAGTGAGGCTGCTGTAAATCCAGTACCGTCACCAATTAGTATTTGAGTGGTGGCTAGGGCTTTGTCGGATGGTACGCCAGATGAATTAGCATCTCGTACCTTGATTGTGTTAGCCGCCATATTAGCCAGTTCTGCATTGGCTACACCAGCGTCTTTAATTGTTACTGCGCCAGAGGAAACACTAAAGTTATCAGATGAGAAAGATGCAACACCTTTGGCAGATGTAGTAGCATCATCACCAGCAACGGTCAGAGTTTGTCCTGATGCGGTAGTGGTGATACCAGAGCCACCGGCTATGTCTAAGGTTTGCGAGTCTAAGTCTACAGCGCCAGTTCCGCTATCTCCTTGAAAATCTAAATCCTCTCCCGTAACTTGTGCGTCAACGTAAGTCTTAATAGCGCCTTGAGTGGCCAGCAGGGTTGCACTGCTTCCTAACGCCCCATTGTCTACACCTGTTACGGTAGCACCTGTGGCTAATTCTAGGCTAGTGTTAGCCTTTAAGGTGGTTCCAGTAACCGCTGCTGGAGTTGTTCCACCAAGAACAGCATCCACAGTACCGGCGTTGATATCAGCAGTGGTAGCCGTTAAGTCCGTGGTTGTTATTGCGGCAGCAGATGCGCCACCAATTACAGTTCCGTCAATCGTTCCAGCGTTAATGTCAGCAGTTGTCGCTGTTAAGTCTGTAGTTGTAATAGCCGCGGGAGTAGCGCCGCCTATAATAGTTCCGTCAATCGTACCTGCATTAATATCTACAGTTTGAGCGGCTTCAACGCTAAACGGTAAGGTGATAAAAGAGGAGCCATCATGTATCTTTATAACATGATTACCGGCCCCGGCTGAAGTGTCTATCCATACCAGACCTTCAGATACAGAAACTGCGGGGGCAGCGGATGATGTATGTACAGCGTTGACCGCAATATCTACAGAAGGGAAGGATTGCTTAACCGCCCGTTTGACGGTTCTAATCTGATCGTCCCCTTGCGATACTAAATCGGTGGCCGCTGGATCAGTTATTGATAGTTCATCAATATAGTTAGCATTGTCTAAAGCCATTAGTGATACCCGCCTGTGTTCATTACTCTTAGAGCGGAGCCAGAATGCCTATCCTTATTATCTTGCTCTTGTAATGTAGTGATAGATTGTGTTAAGGCCGTAGCCCATAACTGTACTCTTTGATCGTTCATTAAGAATGGTTCTGCCTCTAGTAATGCTCCATACAGATACACATCAGGAGCGTTAGTAATTACCCAGTTGGTAGGGGCTAACGCTGTTAGAGGATCAAACGTCTTATAATAGAGCATACTGATATCGTATGCAGCATCTGGTGTAGGGCCAAATAGAATGTTGTTGGCTATGATAGTGTAGGTTTCTGGCTTTCCTGTAAGACTGCCAGCATTAAGCCTGTTCATTATCTCAGGGGTGAGATACTGTAACTGGGTTATGGGGGATGTTATCAAACTGATATCCCTCATCTGTACATACCCTGTTGGCAAGGCTACCGTACTCGTACCGCCTACAGTATCTACTGAGATATCTAAAGTTTCCATAGCCCTTATACGAAGGGATCGGTTAAACCTAGCCTCACATAGGACAATAAACTCTGGTATCCTAGCGGCCAGATCATCTCTGTCCAGCCAGTTAGCCACAGCGGTTTGTAGTTCACTGTAGTTTGAGATAGCCATTATTATCTACGGTTGACGTAGTAGACTGCGTTGTTCAATGGATTAAAGTTCTTCTGAACTGCTCCCGCATGAGTGGGGTTATATAGCCACATAGTTATAGCCTCGTTGGTGTGGTGCGTAGGAAAGCGTTATCAGGATCGTTGAGATATTTCTTCATCAACTTAGGGTCTTTCTCTATCGCGCCGTTAGTATCTTTCATCCACTGTTCCCATATCCCTACTGGGATAGAGGCAACAGTCATTCCAGAAGTCTGTTTGCCGAATGTTAGTTTATCACCATAGTTATTTAGAAGCGCCTTATTCTTATTTAGGATAGCCTCTGCATCCTGATGGGTCACAATACTAGATGTGCCGTCAGCATGATCTTCTACAGTGGTTTGTCTTAGGTGTTTCATAAGGGTAGTGATCCCGGTGTTTCTGACATCTTCTTTAATGATGCTACCGCTTTTGTAACAGACGCTTTCTCGCTGTAAGGTTTAGCCTTTACCGTCTTTTCTTTAGGTGTTTTAAGACCTTCTTTAAGTAGTGCTTTACTCATTAGTTCCTCGATGGGAATGGCCCCCCGAAGGGGGCCAAACACAATTACGCTGCTTTCACACCGATAACAGAGCCTGAAGCCTGACCGTTCTTACCTCGAAGGCCATACTCAGCAATCATCATCTGTTTGATGGAGTCACCAGTCTTAGCAAGGGTTTCGGTCTGGAAAGGTCGTAGATAATCTACACTCCAGTAATCGTAATCCAATACATACAACTGGTTAGACAAGCAGAAACGGTTTGGTACAATTTTAAACGTACCAAAGTCCGTTACGATGACATCAACAGAGTTGATAGCGGCTGCTGGAGATGCTTTATCATGGTTGGAAACGATATCCGCAACGACTGAACCAGCCAGCGAGGACATCTTAACCTTCAATGAAGAGTCGCACATGATTATATCAGGCGATCCACCAGCCTTCCAAATCTGTTCGACACAGGTATTAAGCATACCCATTGTCAGCACAACTGCCGCACCACTGGCTGCTTTTACAGTCGTGCCATCAGTCGCAGCGTGAGCAACTGCGGCTGCTGTAGGGCCATCAATGATATTGGAATCACCGGCTACTGCATCACCCAACCAAGAGTTGATTGCGCCAGTTGTCCGGGCTTCAGGAGCGCCAGCAGCGCCACCTGCCGCAGAACCAGCAGAAGCGACATCATTACCAGTAAGCATGAATTCCATGTCACGCTTAATTTCCTTCGCCCGCTTGGCTAATTGGTAGGCTTGACTTGACTTGCGTCCGGCCCAGTCTACTGCTTCTGCCGTGCCTGATGTTTGAACCGCTTTCTCAGAAATCTGAGTGTAGTTCTGCAATTTAGTTGGCTGTGATACTGCCAACGATGCTGGATCATCACCCTCAAATTTTTGGTTAGCGGCGGCTGCGGCTAATTCATCCTTCTGCCACTCGTATAGAGTGTTGGATGCTGTTCCGCGACCAGCCCCTGTCATAAACGGGGTGTCCATTGGGCTAATATTATATATGATATTACTCAAATCCTCACGGACTTGTACACCACCGAAAGTTAATCGAGTATTAGTTGGTACTGCCATAGCAATATACCTCCTTAGTTAAAGTTCTACGAAATCCTCAAAGAGAGAAACAGAGTCATCTACATGACCACTCTCTTTAAGACGCTTCATTGAGGCAATACGTTTCGCTTTGGCGGTATCAGACTTTTTGTTAGTTCCTTTACCAGCCCTTATAACCTTGGGTTTGTTTTTCAACTTCTTCGCTTTAACATCTGAGTTTTGTAGAGCGTCATACTTTTGAGCCTTCATTAAAACTATTAGCGATCTATGGTCTATTAGTTCTTGCAGTTCTTCCTTTTTAAACCCTTGGGAAAGGGCGTAAGATGAGAGATCTTTTGCTAATGTTCCGCGTTTTTCTGGATCATTCCATTCAGGCACTGCCTCGACAAGGCGTTTGTGTTCTTCCTGAAGGGCCAGATGCTTAATCTTAGCAAACTCTTTATCTTGTTTCTGCTTCTCAATTCCTTGCTGGGCTTGCGCTTGCCTAACTCGTTCTTGAGCATCTCGAAACTCATCTTTCTTGGTTACAAATGCAATGGGGTCTTCTTCTCGAAGTGTTTCCCAGTCTGTATTTGTATACTGCTCTAATCCAGCCATAGACTGTTGTACAAATTGTCCAAGGGCATCTACATATTGCTGACGCTCCACTTGTGATTGAGATATTTCACTAGCCCACTGCTGTTGCAGTTCAGCCATCTTACCTCGTTCACTTGATAGTTCTTGCGTCTTTCGAGTATAGTCAGAGTAGCGGGAGTACCCTTTAACAAGTTCGTCAAGACTGACCTCAAGTTCTTCACCGTTAACTTTAACGGCATAAACATCAGGTTCCTCTTCGCCCTCATCTTCTTCTGACTCTTCTTCAGATTCTTCTTCATCCTCAACGGAATCTTCTTCCTCTTCAGAAACCTCTTCCAATGGTTCGTCTTGAGTTTCCTCAGTAGACTCTTCAACATCTTCAGTAGGGGCGCTTTCTTCGGTTTCTGGTTTGACCTCTTCAGGTTCCAGTAGTCCTAAGAATGCTGATTGTGCTTCGGTAATACTTCCCTGTTCGGGGAGCGGGGCTGTTTGCGTATCCGCCATTTGTGTTCTCCTTAGATTTGGTATTCCTCAATCTTCCTCGCCATATCTCCTGTATCAACGATACTGGTTAGATGAAGGCGTATCCGTTCAAGGAGTCGTAACGAGAGCCAACACTGCTCTCTCGTATCTACATCGTGAACACCGGAACAATTCCATGTGTCCTGCAAATTCTTTTCTAGTGTGTCAAATGATTCTTGCAGTAGTTCATCTTGCAAAAGGTTTTGAGCGTGACGCTCTCTTTCAATGTCAATCACTTAGTATCCCTAGTTTGTAGGGTAAGGGGAGTCTGAGATTGGGCCAGCATCTGGAATCAGTCCGCCGCCAACTATGCCCAAAAGACCGTTATTGTTTGGTGGTAGTTCCCAATTATAGGGGTCAACGTTCGGCATATTATACTGGTTATTACCGGGGTCAATGACCGGCATATTAAACTGGTTATTACGCAGATCGAGCATATATAGTTCTTGGGCATTAGGGGGTCTACCCAAAAAATCTTCTAACGCACCTTCATGCGTATACGTTCCGGGCGGAAAATGTTGTAAATAGGATTCAAACTGATCTGACGATCCAGCACCGTGGGGTGACGAGTTATATTCCTCTATAGGAGGTGGTAAGGAATTATCTGGTATTGGCATTGGCATTGGGGCTGGGGATGGTATTGATGGGAGTGGGGTTGTAATTCCATCTGAACTTTCCGCCTTCCAAGGTACACCCACAGTTCGCAGGGCTTCGGGAATATCAAAGAGTGGAGCAGCACGACCTTTCCCCACACTGTTATAGTATTCTTCCATTCCTTTGGGGGT
>Ga0302119_10000306_pt1 | contig 21604 bp, 12 predicted proteins | sample AG5_Tmax_MG_FD_203114 | JGI IMG/M metagenome (GOLD analysis project Ga0302119, IMG submission 203114) | Marine microbial communities from Western Arctic Ocean, Canada - AG5_Tmax | ecosystem: Environmental > Aquatic > Marine > Oceanic | place: Canada: Western Arctic Ocean | collected 2017-10-01 | reverse complement strand
GTAATGCAGACAGCACTCAAATATGCCCAGGCACGGTTAAGTCCGCCTACGTTTGGGCAGATCGCAGCTGAGGCAGCACTGAGCACTCCTCAATCCTATTTTGATGCAGTATCAGCAGAATACGTAAAGCGAAGAGACCTTGTTGTCAAACTACTCAATGAGATAGATGGTGTATTTTGCCCCAAGCCCAGTGGAGCATTCTATGTAATCGCTAGATTGCCAGTTAATAATTGTGATGCTTTTTGCCAATGGCTGTTGGAAGACTTCCAGCTAGATGACCAAACAGTTATGATGGCTCCTGCCTCCGGGTTTTACGCCACCGAAGGGTTAGGCCTGAATGAAGTGAGAATTGCCTACGTCCTCAAAGAAGCTGATCTGACCCAGGCCATTGCTTGTCTTAAAGTCGCATTGCATGAGTATCCGGATAAGGCATAAACTTTTCACTCATTAATTAATCACGCTACATTCTGTATCTTTAGGGTCGCCTCAAGTCCGTAGAATTAAGTGTTTAGATCGACTGATGAAAGATGCTGTCAAATTATTTAGCGTGGTTAGCACCCTGATTGCTTCCCTGACGGTTTATCTTATTATCTCTTCTCTTAATAGTAGTCCAGCAATGTTGAATCGAGTACCGGGCGATACAGTTATTAGAGATATTTCTGAAGCTGAAGAAAAAGCAGAATCCCAACTCAAACGGGAATGGATTGAACATATGCACCAGGCTGCTCCCGGGGTTGATTGGGAATCTGTTGAATTTGCCAACCGATGGGAAAAATACAGACACAAACTTGCAGCGCTAAAAAAAGCCAACCAAAGCAACAAGTATGTGAGTGTGGCATCAGGTATCCTGACTGGGGAATGGATAGAAAAAGGCAGCCGTAACCAAAGTGGACGTATCCATGTAGCTGATTTAGACACAGCGACCAACACCATCTATTGCGGCTCCTCTGGAGGGAACATCTGGAAGGGCAATATGGATGGTACGAGTTGGACACCGCTGACCGACAATTTTCAGATGAGCAGTATCAAGATGGTTGATGTGCTGCATCACAGTAATGGCGTTCGGCTTTTGGTGGCAGATGGAGGGGATAATTTCTTCTTTTCAGATGATGATGGCACCACCTGGGACACTGCATCAGGCCTGGCTGCAGTACAGGATTGGGGCTATATCATGCGTGCACTTGTTGTCAACAATGCTGCCCATACCATCTATCTGTTATGTCAGCAATGGGATTATACAGAATGGGAAGAAACCACCTGTATATATAGATCAGATGATCTGGGAGCTTCATTCAATGAAGTGCAATGCTTCTTTTCCGGTACTTACGGCTCAAGCACAGAATTTGATATATGGACACCTGTTAATGGTGATTCAACTGTGTATTTCCTCAATAACAACAACCTGTATACGTTGAATTACGGCAATGGAGTGCCCTTTTTCCTCAGTACTTTTCCCATTAATAGTATCGGCTACACCATGCTTACAGGGTGTCAGGTAGGTGGAACCACCTATCTGTACGCTTATATTGCTCAAGATATTTACCGATCTGATAATGGAGGAATAACCTGGGACTTCAAGGTCAACATAGCAAAATACCCGTTCAATAAAACCAGTTTTTCAAGTGCTATTAATACTCCAGATCAACTCTTCTTTGGAGATATTGAATGCTATCGAAGTTCCGACGGCGGGAACTCCTTTTCCAACGTGAATACCTGGGTATCTTATTATGGTGATCCCGCCAATAAACTACATGCTGATATTCCGGCGATCTCTTCCTTTCTGGATGCTGAGGGGACCGAGTATCAATTTATTTCAACTGATGGAGGATTGTACCTTTCAGATGACCTCTTATTAACGGTTGAAAACCTGTCATTGTTAGACCTCAACGTAAGCCAGTATTATTCTGTATATACCAACAAACAGGACCCTAATTACATATATCTGGGATCACAGGACCAGGGATTTCAGCGCAGTAACCTGGACACAGGTGGCACAGTTATGTTTGATCAGATTATCAGCGGAGATTACGGGCATATCGTGTCATCAGATGAAGGCAATTCCATCTGGATGGTGTACCCTGGATTTATCGATTACTATGCCGATGCGAAGAACGGAACTGGAGATGCCTGGTGGGATTTTAACGGAACCAATCCATTTTGGATCCCTCCCCTGATGGCAGATCCAGACACTCCCAACATATGTTATATGGCTGGGGGGAGCATTGATACTAATGGCTCTAAAATTATGAAGTTTAAGGCCTCCGGCAGCAATATGAAGGTCACCCAATTGCCTTTTGATTTCTCGAGTGTTGGAGGAGATATATCTGCTATGGAAACTTCACCGTTCAATTCTGACATCTGGTATGTGCTTACTGACAACGGTCAATTTTTGAGATCGGTGGACCGGGGCCAGACCTGGATTCAGTCAACAGGCTTCACAGGTCCGGGACCCCATTATTTTTACGGAGCAGATATTCTCGCGTCATCGGTGAACGCTGAAGTGGTATATATAGCGGGCAGTGGGTATTCCAACCCTGCTGTCTATAAATCTGTGGATTACGGATCCTCCTTTGCTCCGATGGATTCGGGATTGCCACCTACTCTGGTACACCAGTTGGCTGCTGATACCAACGATAGTTTCCTCTTCGCGGCTACGGAAGCAGGAGCCTATGTGTACGTAAGGCAAGATAGCATGTGGTACGATTTAGCAGAAACCGCCGCACCTGATCAAACCTATTGGTCTGTGGAGTACATTCCTATTATCAATACGGTGCGTTTTGCATCTTATGGACGTGGGATCTGGGATTTTGCCATGCCAATGACAGATACTGCGTTAGTTGATGCAACGATTGAGAAGAGACAGAATATGCCAATCACCGTGTTTCCCAATCCTGCAACGGATGAAGTAATATGGAATACAATGCACGATGAAGTGTTGGGCTATACAATCTTTGACCTAAAGGGGAACATAGTGCTCCAAAGAGACATCTCCAATAACATTCAGCAGGGATCTATCCACATACAAGACCTACAACCCGCAACCTATATTCTTAGCCTTCACACTCAAAAAGGGGTAGTTACCAAGAGATTTGTGAAGTTGTGAATTATTGACAATCGCTGTTCAACAACCGGTTACTCAAAATCAGGGTAAAGCAAGTACCCTTTTCGTATCCTCTTGTAATTCATGACCCCTTTTGCCCAGGATTTCGAAATATCATCTTCGCTCACTCCATCAATAATTTGCTGTTTGAATGAAGCGTTACCGGCAAGACTGTTGAAATATGAATTAAAAAAATGTTCCTTATCCGGCGAATCCTTGTAAGACCCCGTCAACCAATAAAGATATAATTCCTTGTAGTTCTTCAATATCATCTCACTAAAATTTCGCAGGTCGTGCCCATAACATACTTTTCCCTTAAATGGAGGGTTTTTGGCTCCAGGCGTTGATTTGGGCTTAAACGTGAATGCGGCATTTTTCAGCTTCGGATGCCCAAGTGTTTGAAAAGGGTAATCAGTACCCCTACCTACAGATATGATCGTCCCTTCAAAGAGGCCCAACGAAGGATAAAGATATATCGCTTTCATGTTGGGCAAATTCGGAGAAGGCCTGATTGGGAGCTCATAATAAGAGTTGTGGTCGTAGCCATCACAAAGAATGTGGATCAGATCACATTTGACCCCATTATTGAGCCATCCCTGTCCATTTATCATCCTGGCATATTCAGCGATGGTCATGCCATGAACCAGTGGTACGGGATGCAACCCAACAAAAGAAGTGTACCCCTCCTCCATTACTGGGCCTGCCACATAAAAACCATTAGGATTCGGCCTGTCAAGAACAAGAAACTTGACATCATTCTCAGCGCAGGCCTCCATCACATAGTGCATCGTAGAAATGTAAGTATAGAAACGTACGCCAACATCCTGTATGTCAAAAATGACAATATCTATTCCCCTCAGATCTTCAGGTGTTGGTTTGTTGTGGTTGCCATACAAGGAGACGATAGGAAGCCCTGTTTTCTGGTCTTTGTAGTTTCTTATCTTCTCGCCGGCATCTGCAGAGCCCCTAAATCCATGTTCCGGGCTAAATACTTTACTAATAGTTATGCCCTGTGCAAGCAAGGTGTCAACCAGGTGAGACTGCCCTACCATTGAGGTCTGGTTCGCTACTACTGCTATTGACTTCCCCTTTAAGATGTATAGGTAAAGGTCCATACGCTCTGCACCAACTACTATTTTTGTGTCGAATTGTTTTTGCACCCTACCCTTATATACCGCTGATTGAGAAATGGCGGGCGTAGAATTACAGACAAATATGAAAGGTATTAGGAAGTGAATCAGCCGCATTTTAATAGTTTTGTTATCAAATTACTCAATGAACACCGCATACTATATCGCTCTTCGGCTTATCCGACCAAGGAGTAAGGAAAAAAGCGCCGCAGGTTCAACTACTACAGATAACACGCCAAAATCAAAATCGTCATTCGTTGGCACAGGGCCTATCATCGCCATTGCCACGGCAAGTATCTCTCTGGGAATAGCAGTCATGATTATAGCCATTGCTATTGTTACAGGATTCAAATCTGAGATCCGGTCTAAAGTTATTGGTTTTGGCTCGCATATTCAAATTACTAATTTTGATTCAAATTCTTCTTTTGAACCCTCACCTATTGAGAAAGATCAGCACTTCTATCCTGGACTGAATTCCGTAGATGGCATACGCCATATTCAGATCTACGCGACTAAGGCAGGAATTATAAAAACGGGTGACGAGATTGAAGGGGTAGTGCTCAAGGGTATCAGCAGTGATTTTGACTGGGACTTTTTCAATTCCAAGATAGTAGGTGGAGAAGCATTTACTGTGGTGGACGGCGATAAGACGAACAAGGTCCTCATCTCCCAATACACCTCTGATAAGCTGAACCTGAAAGTGGGCCAAAATGTCTTTATGTATTTCATACAGCAAGAGCAGCGGATCAGGAAATTTACGGTTTCTGGCATTTATGAAACAGGCCTTGAAGAATTTGACAAACTTTACATTATTGGGGACATTCAGCACATCCAAAAACTCAATAACTGGGACTCAGGGCAGATTGGCGGTTTTGAAGTGTTGATTGATAATTTTGAAGACCTGGACAGACTCGGGGAATACGTTTACAATGAGATTGGCGCTGAGCTTTTCTCACAGACCATTCGAGAATCACACTCCCAAATATTTGATTGGCTGGACCTTCAGAATATTAATGCCAGGATCATTCTGTTCCTAATGATATTTGTTGCTGGCATCAATATGGTATCCGCATTGCTGATACTGATACTCAACAGGACAAAGATGATAGGCATATTAAAGGCGATAGGAGCTCCAAGCTGGACCATAAGGAAGATATTCATCTATGTTGCTTTAAGCTTAATTGGGAAGGGTTTACTTTGGGGCAATTTAGCAGGTATCAGTCTTTGCTGGCTTCAGATGAAATACGGCATCATTGGTTTGGACCAGGAGTCCTATTATGTGTCGGTAATTCCTGTAATCATGGAAGCTAAGAGCATCGTACTCCTAAATCTTCTCACATTAGCCGTCTGCATCTTATTCCTGATCGTCCCGTCGTGGATAGTAACGAGAATACAACCTGTTGAGGCCATGCGATTTAATTAAGAACGAATGGCCTATCATTGACGCCAAACTGTGTAGCGATATTTGCTACCAGGCTTGGATTCCCAAAAGTTAACCGCTCGTCTTAAATAGAGTGCCTGCACCCGCGACTAATGAGAAGCATTTTTGTAATTTTGTCGAATGATAAATGACAACATTCTAGATACGATTGGCAACACCCCTTTGGTCCGCCTTAACAAGGTATGCAAAGATATCAAGGGAGAAGTAGTGGCAAAAATTGAAACCGTTAATCCTGGCAACTCCATCAAAGACCGCATTGCGCTGCAGATGATAGTAGATGCCGAAGCAGAAGGGAAACTCAAACACGGTGGAACGATCATTGAGGCCACTTCCGGGAATACCGGAATGGGATTGGCAATTGCAGCTATAGTAAAGGGATATAAGTGCATTTTCACTACTAACGACAAGCAGAGCAAAGAGAAGATCGATATATTGCGTGCGATGGGAGCTGAGGTGATCGTTTGCCCTACTTCAGTATCTGCCGATGACCCGAGGTCTTATTATTCAGTAGCGGAGCGGTTGAACAAGGAAATTCCCAACTCATATTACCCTGACCAGTACAACAACCTCTCCAATACCAAAGCGCATTATCAGCAAACAGGGCCCGAAATATGGGAAGCGACGGAAGGAAAAATTACCCACCTTGTAGTAGGGGTTGGTACAGGCGGTACTATCTCAGGGACCGGCAAATATCTAAAGGAACAAAATCCCGACATTAAGATATGGGGAATTGATACCTATGGATCCGTATTTAAGAAATATTTGGAAACAGGAGAATTTGATGAAAACGAGATCTATGCATACCTCACGGAAGGTATTGGTGAAGACATTCTGCCTGACAATGTGAACTTTGACCTGATCGATCACTTTGAAAAGGTAACAGACCAGGACGGAGCACTTATGGCTCGTGAGCTTACACGAAAGGAAGGCATCTTTTCCGGCTATTCTGCCGGTTCTGCTATTGCAGGGCTGCTTCAGATGAAAGATCAAGTTAAAGAAGGGGATCTTGTGGTGGTAATCTTCCACGACCACGGGAGTCGGTATGTAGGAAAACTCTTCAATGATGACTGGATGCGTGAACGGGGGTTCCTCAAAAAAGAAACACTGGCTGCGATAGATCTGATCGACGATCACAAATACGACAAACTGGTGACGCTCTCGCCAGAGGATTCGATCGGTGAGGCGATCGACAAGATGGCGAAGTTTGACATCTCTCAAATACCAATTGCCGTTAATGGAGACTTCACAGGATCTATAGACGACGCCCATATTTTCTCAGAATGCATGAAGAACCCTGAACTGAGAACTGAATCGGTCGGCACTATTATGCAAGCCCCGTTTCCATTTGTGGAAGCCGATGACAGCGTAGAGACGGTTTCAGCCAAGATCAATAGAGACAATTCTGCAGTGTTGGTTAAGGATGAGGATAGTAACGTGCATATTATCACCAAGCAGGATATTATTTCAGGCCTGAGATAACCTTCTGATTAAGGTAAAATAGGGGTTCTGAAAAAGTCGCGACGATGGCAAATACAGAACATACTGACCAGCTTGGCAGGAAATTAACGCTAAAAGCACCACCAACCCGCATCATCTCGTGCGTTCCCTCTACCACAGAGTTATTGTACGACCTGGGGCTGACCAAGGAGGTTATAGGTATCACTAAATTCTGCGTCCACCCTCATAAATGGCAACAGGTAAAGACACGTGTGGGGGGCACCAAGAATTTACACCTAGAGCAAATTGCAGCACTGCATCCTGATCTGATCATCTGTGATAAGGAGGAGAACAAGCAGGAGCAGGTTGAACAACTGATGCCACACTACAATGTTTGGGTAGGCAACGCAAACTCTTTGGAACAGGGGTTGAAGCTTATTGGATTATTGGGGAAGTTAACATCAAGAACAAAGCAGGCAGCTGAGATATCTAATAAAATCACTGCAGGCTTTGAGCAACTTGAAAAGGCAGGCGGTAACGGCACGATAAGAAAAGCTGCATATCTGATTTGGCGAGAACCTATGATGGTTGCAGGTGAGGGTACATTCATTGATAATATGATGGAACGCTGCGGGCTAGCAAACACTTTCTCCCATGGAAATAACGGTTACCCGGAAGTATCCGCAAAAATGCTTCAGAAAGCCAACCCAGAATTGATTCTACTCTCTTCTGAACCCTTTCCTTTCGCCATGAAACATATCCCAGAAATTCAGGAACTGGTGCCAAATGCTAAGGTGTTATTGGTAGATGGAGAGATGTTCTCCTGGCCGGGATCCAGAATGGAGAAAGCGGCCGAATATTTTCTTCAATTATTGAAGGCAGCTCAAATATGAAGGCGGTCATCATTTAGCCACAGGGAACTTTTAAGACCTGGCATCCGCCATCGCAACTCCTGTGGTAATTACATAGTATCTTTACTCACCTTTTGAGTCATCATTGACAACAGGACTTTTATAGATTATATTTGTAATAGACTTCAGGCTTTTGCGTTTTTTCTGATAATGAGACTGCTTCTACCTATTTTCTGCACAATAATGTGCCTAACGTTATGCGTGGCTTCTACCCATGCACAACTGGATATAGCCAATGAAGAGAAGCCCTACATAATATACGATGGGCAGTGGTCTGACTATAAGACCATAACCCACGACAATGAGACGGAAGTGGCAGGGCAAAAAGTAGGCCTTGTCCTCAGTGGCGGCGGTGCGAAAGGCCTCGCTCATATTGGGGTGATTAAAGCACTGGAAGAGCACCATATCCCAATTGATTATGTGACGGGCACCTCAATGGGCGCTATCGTAGGAGGAATGTATGTAGTGGGTCTTACACCCCAGCAGATGGAAGCTCTGGTCAATTCAGATCAGTTCAGGAACATGGCATCAGGAAAGATCGAGCGGCAATACAAGTTCTACTTTATGAAAGATGACCCCAACCCGTCATGGTTGACGATGAAGGTGGGTAAAGATTCTATTTGGGAAACCACCTTACCTACAAGTATCATTAATCCTGTAGCTATTGATTTCTTTATGTTGGAAAAGCTCTCAGCCCCTTCTGCTGTAGCTAAATATAATTTCGACAACCTCCTGGTACCTTATAGGTGTGTGGCAGCGGACATTCAATCCAAGAAGGAGATTATATTCAGAGAGGGTTATCTCAACGAAGCCATTAGAGCATCCGCTACCTTTCCCTTCTACCTCAATCCAATTACCATTGACGGGAAACTTCTATTTGACGGAGGTTTGTACAATAACTTCCCAACGGATGTGATGTTCGACGAATTCTATCCTGACATTATCCTGGGCAGCAACGTATCTACAACCCTGGCACCTCCAACTGCTGACAATGTGCTTTCTCAAATCAAGAATATGCTGGTCAGGCGAGAGGATTTTTCAATTATATGTGATAATGGAATCCTGATACAACCTGAACATAGTGCTAGCACCTTTTCATTTGAAAATGCACAATCAATTATTGACTCAGGTTATTTGGCCACGATAGAAAAAATGGATGAGATAGAAGAGGCAATCTCCAGAAGGGTGTCGCCAGAAGCGCTGGCCAACAAGCGAAAAGACTTTATCTCAAAACAACCCAATTTGCTTATCGATGGCATATATGTGTCAGGGTTAAACAAACGACAATCCAAATACGTGACGAAGCTATTATCAGGGAAAAAGGGAGAGAATTTTTCTTTGGATGACATTAAGAACCCTTACTTCCGGGTTTTTGAGGATGATAAGATAGAAAGTATCTACCCCCGTGCTGAATACAATAAAACCAGTGGTGTCTACGATCTCTATCTTGATATCAAGCAGGCCAAGGAGATCAGAATGGAACTGGGTGGCCTGGTTTCAAATCGTCCAATAAGTGGTGCATATCTGGGACTTAAGTACAATTACCTGGGAGACGTGGGAGTCAGCACCTACGCCAATGCCTACCTCGGAAAACTGTATTCAGCTGCGCAGTTCAGAACCCGCATTGATTTTCCCATTAAGCTGCCTGTCTATGTAGAACCTATTGTCGCTTACAATCGCTGGGATTACTTCAAAAGCAGTACCGATTTCTTTGACAATGAAACACCTTCCTATCTGGTTCAGAAAGAAGTTTTTGGAGGAATACAAGTTGGATTTCCTTACAAGAATGAGGGCAGAATTAAGCTCGGTAGCACCTTTGCCAAATTAAGGGATGATTACTATCAAACCAAGAATTTCAGCAGTGTTGATACCGCGGACAGAACTGATTTCAATGTGCTTAGTTCTTATATCACCCTGGAACGAAACACCCTCAATCGGAAACAATATGCTACTGAAGGCACCTACTTCGCTCTTAAAGCCAGGCACACCTGGGGACAAGAGATAGAAACCCCCGGGACGACCTCTTCCAACCAATCCGCCTGGTATAACTTTCACGAATGGGTACAATTCAAACTGCAGTTCAACAACTACTATAAAAGCAAAGGCAAATTAAGGTTGGGGCTGTGCAGCGAAATCGTATTCTCCACTCAGCCGCTTTTTAACAATTATACAGCCAGTATATTGCGTGCCCCTGCCTTCCAACCAAACCCTGAAAGTAAAACGCTATTCCTGGAGTCATTCAGAGCGCATAAATATGCCTCCGTAGGCCAGCGCTTGATCTACAAAATTAAGCCCAAGATCGATTTTCGCCTGGCTGGATATTTATTTCAACCGGTTAGATCAATTATCAAGCAAGACAGTGTCGTGAATCTGGGCGAGCAGTTTGCACAGATTTATAGCATAGGCACTGCAGCCATAGTTTACCATTCACCTTTAGGACCATTGAGTTTCTCCATTAATTATTATCACAATCTCCCAGAAATTGCACAGGAAGATAAGACACCGCTCACTTTTTTCTTTCACTTTGGATATGTCATATTCAATCGAAGAGCAATCCAATAATTTTCGAGGTCATTGCATGGGCAAGCACATACCGGAAATCTTTTGTTGAGAGAAATGTGGCTGTGTAGCGTTAGTAAATAGATTTTCACAATATTTAATAACTTTAGGGTTCTCAATGAACAAATAAGAAACACAGATGAGAACAGAAGTAATGAAAAAATTGTCTCTATTGGTCGGTATGATTTTGATCCTGCTTGTTGGGAACGCAATATATAGCGTAGCGCAAACAAAAGGAAAAAGTACATACGAGTTAGGAAAAACTAAAATACTTGCGGATCCGATTCCCGGAGAAGGAAACCTTGTCGGAGCTGTTCGTGTACTGGGAAAGAAAGCCAAAGTGCCTTTGGCATTTATTCAATTGGACGGAGGCAGAAGTATTCAGGCAGACAAGAAGGGTAAGTTCAATCTTACTATAGAAAAAGGTGTTTATACCATCAATATTGCATGCTCTGGATATGAGGACCTGATTATAGAGGACCTGGAAGTAAAAGAAGGCGTCGATCAGTACATTGTTATTAAGTTAGCAACAACCACTAAAGGTAAGTTTTAGCAATCTAGTAGCCTTACCACTTGTCAGCTTACTGAAACCATGTCTAGCAATAGCGCTGTATTGTCTTCTACCCTTTTAGCTACTATATTGCTACTATGCCCGATGACCCTGGTTGCTCAGGATGATAATAGTAGCACGTCAAAAAATCAACCGTCAAAAAATAGCAGTATCGATGCTATGCTCGGCTTACAGTATCTTCAAAAAGACACATTGGACATCTACATGGATGGTGAGGCCAACTCTAAATTCAGCCGATACTCCCGCATTATAGGCATCAGTTTCGCTAAATCAATTGAAGCAGACGGCTCCAAAGGTTCAGATATATTTTTTACCTTCCAATATCAAGTACCTGATGTGGTACACGGCCTTGACAGTATTAACTACACGCTGACAGGTTATCAACTTGGAATTTGCATAGGGGGCAAGGATCTCTTCCATGCCAACAGAGAGTTCGATGTTGTATACGGCCTTGGCGTTCAATTTGGCGGATATTACGTGAAGCAGGAGTTACGTGAATTTCCTTATACCGTTGCGAAGACCAAGAACGGGGTAATAGCGCCTCAACTGGTTGTGGAGTCCAGGTATTTTATTGGGGACTTAAAACTGGGGTTTAAGATGCGGGGGCAGTATGATATTTCCAACACCAATTGGAAACAACTGGATACATCACCACTGGTGTTCGGTGGCTTCTCAGCTACTGGATTTGCTTTTCAGGCTATGATAGGATACAGGCTAGATTGAGCTATGCCTGCGCATCTGGACCCCCGAAGTTCATCGGGACAATATTCACAGGCTCCACATCTTTGATGGCCCCATGCTGTTGCTCATACTTTTGAATATTGTCGTTCATCGCTTTCATCAACCGTTTGGCGTGTTGAGGAGTCAGCAAAATACGGGACTTCACCTTTGCCTTGGGCGTACCAGGCATAACGGTAATAAAATCCACTACGAATTCAGAGTTTGAGTGCGTAATAATTGCCAGGTTGGAATAAATACCTTCAGCTACTTCTTCACTCAATTCAATATTGAGTTGACCCTGATTGGCCTGATCCTTATTCTTCGGATCGTTATTATTGTTATCTGCCATTGTATATATATATTGAAAGTGCCTAATCTATCCAGAACCGTTACGTTTCCTGCAAATTGCCTCGCCAATTATTGCCGGCCAGACTCAGTGACACTATCTATCTAAATGAGTAACACCTCAAAGGTCTCTGGAACGACAGCGCAAGAACCTTTCAGTTGGCGAGCACCTATTTAGCTTCAACAGGTTCCTTTTTCTTTATCTCCGTATCAGTATCCGTGTCATTTACCTCCTCTGTCTTCCCAGCTACCAGTTTGTCGTACTCTTCCTGAGAACCCACAACCATTTGATAGTACTCTTCCTTACCAGTTCCTGCTGGTATCTTATGCCCTACAATAACATTCTCCTTCAAGCCCAGCAGATGGTCTTGTTTACCCTGGATAGATGCCTCGTTGAGAACCTTAGTAGTTTCCTGGAACGACGCAGCTGATATAAAACTCTTAACTCGCAAGGAAGCTCTGGTAATACCTTGTAAGATCGGGCTAGAAATTGCAGCAACCGCATCTCTATGGTCAGGCAACTTCTTGTCCTTTCTCTTCAGTATAGAAATCTCGTCCCTCAATTTCCTAACATTGACAATCTGACCAGCCCGCAATGTTGTGGAATCTCCCGGTTCTTCAATCACTTTCTTCCCAAAGATCCAATCATTCTGTTCAGCAAAATCAAACCGATCAATAATTTGCTTCTCCAGGAATCTGGTATCACCAGCATCCTCTATAAACACCTTGCGCATCATCTGTTTCACAATGACTTCATAGTGCTTATCATTAATCTTCACACCTTGAAGTCTATAAACTTCCTGAACCTCATTTACAATATAGGACTGAACCGCAGTTGGGCCCTGAATAGCAAGAATGTCCTTAGGCGTAATGGCACCATCAGATAATGGCATTCCCGCACGGATGTAATCATTTTCCTGAACAAGGATGTGCTTGGACAAAGAAACCATATACTTCTTGACTTCACCTGTCTTTGATTCAACCAAAATTTCTTGATTACCTCTTTTTATCTTTCCAAATTCTACTACACCGTCAATCTCAGACACCACAGCAGGATTCGACGGGTTTCTGGCTTCAAACAGTTCGGTAACCCTTGGAAGTCCACCAGTAATATCACCGGTCTTACCAGCTAATCTGGGGATCTTAACCAAAATCTTACCTGCTTCAATCTTATCATTGTCATTTACAACAATATGCGCATTAGCAGGAATATTGTATGACTTAAGAACCTGTTTTTTTCCAGAGATGATCTTCACCATTGGATTCTTCGTCCTATCCTTCCTCTCAGTCATTACTTTCTCCTTGAAGCCGGTCTGTTCATCCATCTCAACCCGATAAGTTACGCCTTCCTCTATATCTTCAAACTCAACTTTACCTGCAATTTCTGAGATAATAACAGCGTTGAAAGGATCCCAGGAACAGATAGGATCACCTACTTTGACCTTGTCACCTTGCTTCTTGTAGAGTTCAGCTCCATAGGGGATATTTGTAGTGCTCAGGACTATATTTGTTTCGGGATTCAAGATTCGCATCTCAGCAGATCGGCCAATTACCACATCTACCTTGTCTCCTTCCATGTTGGTAGTCTTTACAACTCTAAGTTCATCAATCTCCAGGATTCCATCGTGCCTAGCATCCACCCTTGACTCAGCTGCAATGGCAGCGGCAGCACCACCTACGTGGAATGTCCTTAAGGTAAGTTGTGTTCCTGGCTCACCAATAGATTGTGCGGCAATCACACCTACAGCCTCACCGGTCTGAACCTTGCGCCCTGTGGTAAGATTTCTACCGTAACATTTAGCGCAAACACCCACTCTGGATTCACAGGCGAGTACAGACCTGACTTCCACTATCTCAATTGGCGAAGCTTGGATAAGCTTACATGCTTTTTCCTCCAGCTCTTCTCCAGAAGCAGCCAGCAATTCACCTGATTCAGGGTGTATTACATCATTCAGAGCCGTCCTTCCTAAGATTCTATCATAAAGTGACTCAACCACCTCGTCATTATCTTTGAGGTCACTCATGCTAAGGCCCATCAGCGTACCACAATCCTTGTCTAATATCACCACATCCTGGGCAACATCAACCAATCTCCTTGTCAGGTATCCAGCATCGGCAGTCTTAAGTGCAGTATCTGCCAAACCTTTACGTGCTCCGTGAGTAGATATGAAATACTCAAGAATAGAAAGCCCTTCTTTAAAGTTAGCCAAAATTGGGTTTTCAATAATTTCCCCACCCGTTGCCCCAGATTTTTGGGGCTTAGCCATAAGGCCTCTCATTCCTGAAAGCTGTCGAATCTGTTCTTTAGATCCTCGTGCACCGGAGTCAAGCATCATGAACACCGAGTTAAATCCACCCTTATCTTCACTAAGCTGCTTCATCAAGGTCTGCGTTAGCTTAGAGTTGGTATGAGTCCAGATGTCAATGATCTGATTGTAGCGCTCGTTATTGGTGATGAATCCCATATTATAGTTATTCATTACCTCATCCACCTGATCGTACCCTTCTTTAACAAGGCCATCTTTCTCGCCGGGAACAATTATATCATTCAGATTGAATGACAATCCACCCTTAAACGCACTCATAAAACCAAGCTCTTTGATATCATCAAGGAACTTAGCAGCTTTAGTTACGCCAGCAATCTTCAGAATGTTTCCAATGATATCTCTTAGAGATTTCTTTGTGAGCAACTCATTAATGAATCCCACTTCTTCCGGAACTACCTGGTTGAATAAGACCCGTCCAACTGTGGTGTCGATTAACTTGGTCACAAATTCTTCATCCTCAATAACCCTTGCTCTGATCTTAATCCAAGCGTGCAAACTGACTTTTTTTTCATTGTGAGCAATCACCAGTTCCTCAGCAGAGTAGAAGGTTAGTCCGGAGCCCTTAGGAAGATTTTCGCTGTCATCAGCTCGTCCCTTAGTCATGTAATACAGACCCAAAACCATATCCTGTGAAGGGACAGTAATAGGAGCACCGTTTGCAGGGTTCAGGATATTGTGTGATGCAAGCATCAAGAGCTGCGCCTCCAATATAGCAGCATGCCCGAGTGGCAAGTGAACAGCCATCTGATCACCGTCAAAGTCAGCATTAAATGCCGTACACACAAGCGGATGTAAGTGAATTGCTTTGCCTTCCACCAACTTGGGCTGAAAAGCCTGGATACCCAACCTGTGAAGGGTTGGAGCCCTGTTCAGCAATACGGGATGGCCTTTCAGTATATTCTCCAGGATATCCCAAACAACCGGCTCTTTCTGGTCAACATATTTCTTCGCCGACTTTACAGTTTTTACGATACCTCTCTCAATCAATTTTCTTATAATGAACGGCTTGAACAGCTCAGCTGCCATATCCTTAGGGATGCCGCATTCGTGAAGCTTAAGGTTGGGCCCGACAACAATTACGGAACGCGCTGAATAGTCAACCCTTTTACCCAACAGGTTCTGACGAAATCGACCCTGCTTACCTTTTAGACTATCGCTGAGTGATTTAAGTGGTCTGTTGCCATCGGCCTTAACAGCACTTGATTTTCTAGAATTGTCAAATAGGGAATCCACAGATTCCTGTAACATTCTCTTCTCATTACGAAGAATAACCTCAGGAGCTTTGATCTCTATCAATCTCTTCAGTCGATTGTTTCTAATAATGACTCTTCTATATAGGTCATTGAGGTCAGAAGTCGCAAACCGGCCTCCATCTAATGGAACAAGTGGACGCAATTCTGGTGGAATAACTGGCACCACCTTGACGAGCATCCATTCAGGACGGTTTTCAATGCGCAAATTGGCATCCCTAAACCCTTCTACAACCTGAAGTCTTTTGAGTGCTTCATTTTTTCTTTGCTGAGAAGTCTCAGTATTAGCCTTATGTCGAAGTTGATAAGAAAGATCGTCGAGTTGAAGCCGCTGCAAAAGGTCGTGAATGGCCTCAGCACCCATCTTAGCAATAAACTTATCAGGGTCACTATCTTCCAGGTACTGGTTCTCCTTTGGCATTTTATCCAGAATATCCAGATACTCCTCCTCTGTCAGAAAGTCCAAGTATTTCAAAGGCTCACCTTCTGCATTGACTGCAGTACCAGGATTGATCACTACAAATCTCTCATAGTAAACAATCATATCCAGTTTCTTCGTCGGCAAGCCCAAGAGATAACCAATCTTATTGGGGAGTGACTTAAAATACCAAATATGTGCTACCGGAACCACCAATTGAATATGGCCCATGCGTTCTCTCCGAACTTTCTTCTCAGTTACTTCAACTCCACAACGGTCACAGATAATCCCTTTATACCGTATTCTCTTATATTTACCACAATGGCATTCCCAATCCTTAACAGGTCCAAAGATCCTCTCACAGAACAATCCATCGCGTTCTGGCTTATAGGTTCTATAGTTGATTGTCTCGGGCTTAAGAACTTCACCACTTGACCTTTCCAACACCCTCTCCGGCGAGGCCAATCCAATGGTAATACTCTTAAAATCACTCCTTTGTCTTGATTCTTTTCTAAATGCCATGTTTCTATAATATAAGTAATAAGATATCTAAATACTCCTTTAGGTGTCGCTTATTAATCAAGAGTTATTTCCAGACCCAATCCCCTCAATTCATGCAGCAACACGTTGAAAGACTCAGGAATGCCTGGCGTAGGCATTGATTCTCCTTTAACAATAGACTCGTACGTCTTAGCTCTCCCGATAACATCGTCTGATTTTACAGTAAGAATTTCCTGAAGGATATTAGATGCACCAAACGCCTCTAATGCCCATACCTCCATCTCACCAAATCTCTGGCCTCCAAACTGCGCTTTACCACCTAACGGCTGTTGCGTAATCAGTGAGTAAGGCCCGATAGATCGTGAATGCATCTTGTCATCCACCATGTGCCCGAGTTTTAACATATAGATGATTCCTACCGTTGCTGGCTGGTCAAATTTCTCACCCGTACCACCATCATATAAATATGTCGTACCGAATTCTGGCAAGCCAGCTTTTTCAGTGTACTTGCTAATATCATCCAGAGAAGCACCATCAAATATCGGTGTTGCGAACTTTTGTCCTAACTGCTCACCAGCCCATGCAAGAACCGTCTCATAAATCTGGCCAAGGTTCATTCGCGAAGGGACTCCCAATGGATTCAATACAATATCCACTTCTGTGCCATCCTCCAGAAATGGCATGTCCTCAACAGGGACAATCTTTGCAACAATACCTTTGTTACCATGTCGTCCAGCCAATTTATCTCCTACTTTCAGTTTTCGCTTCTGAGCGAGGTAAACTTTAGCCAGCTTAATAATACCCTTTGGAAGGTCATCCCCAATGGATACTGTGAATTTATCTCGTTTGAATACCCCAAGATAATCCTTGAGTTTATTGCTATAATTGTGTAACAATGCGCGGATCAACTCATTCTTCTGCTTGTCAGTCGTCCAATTATTAGGGCTGATGTCTGTATAGTCAACGCTTTGCAGAAGTTTTTGAGTAAACTTGGTTCCCTTTGGAATAATCTCCTCCCTGAATTTATTACTCACTCCTTGTGAAGTCTTTCCAGAAACCAATACAAAAATCTTATCAACCAGCTTAGCCTTAAGGTCATTTGCTGACTTCTCAAATTCCTGTCCCAGCTTGGCAAGCTCCTTTTTATCCTCAGCCTTAATTTTTGGATCTTTTATGGACTTCTGAAACAGCTTCTTTTTAATAACGATACCCCTAAATGAAGGAGGTGTCTTCAATGAAGCATCCTTAACATCTCCTGCTTTGTCACCAAAGATAGCTCTTAACAGCTTCTCCTCTGGTGATGGGTCAGTTTCTCCTTTTGGAGTGATCTTGCCAATAAGAATATCTCCTGGAGTGACATGAGCACCCACCCTGATTATGCCATTTTCATCCAAATCCTTGGTTGCTTCTTCACTAACATTGGGAATATCAGCAGTAAGTTCTTCCAAGCCACGCTTGGTATCCCTAACTTCCAACGTAAACTCATCAATATGGATAGACGTAAAAATATCATCTTTAACGACTCTTTCAGAGATTACAATTGCATCCTCAAAGTTGTATCCTTTCCAGGGCATAAATGCCACCTTCAGATTGCGACCCAGTGCCAATTCACCATCTTCAGTTCCATATCCCTCACAAAGCACCTGGCCCTTTTTTACCTTCTGCCCTTTCTTAACGATTGGCTTCAGGTTTACACATGTATTTTGATTGGTCTTTCTAAATTTAACAAGCTGGTACTTTACCACATCATCCTCAAAACTAACCATACGCTCCTCTTCAGTGCGATTGTAGCGAATGTGAATTTCTACGGCATCAACAGCCTCAACAACTCCGTCATCCTCCGAATTGATCAGTACCCGGGAATCTTGAGCAACATTGGCTTCAAGGCCCGTTCCTACAATAGGAGCTTCTGGTATTAGGAGCGGAACAGCCTGACGCATCATATTGGAACCCATAAGGGCACGGTTAGCATCGTCATGTTCAAGAAAAGTAATTAATGATGCAGCGATCGATGTGATCTGGTTCGGTGCAACATCCATTAGGTTCACCTTCTTGGGACTTACTACAGGGAAGTCACCTTCGAACCTCGCTTTTACACGGTTCTTCATGAACTTTCCATCATCATTGATAGGCGCATTGGCTTGAGCAATCACATTGTTGTCCTCCTCCTCAGCTGACAGGTATATAACGTCTTTGTCAATATCTACTTTACCACTCGTTACAGAACGATATGGTGTTTCAATAAAACCCATTTGGTTAATCTTTGCATATACACAAAGAGAAGATATCAGGCCAATATTCGGGCCCTCTGGTGTCTCGATCGTACATAACCGGCCGTAGTGAGTATAGTGCACATCACGTACCTCAAAACCAGCTCTTTCTCTGGAAAGGCCACCAGGCCCCAATGCTGACATCCTTCTCTTGTGAGTGATCTCTGCCAGCGGGTTTGTTTGATCCAGGAACTGAGAAAGCTGGTTCGTTCCAAAAAATGAATTGATCACAGCGGACAATGTCTTTGCATTGATAAGGTCAATTGGCGTAAACACCTCATTGTCCCTGACATTCATTCTCTCCCTAATTGTTCGTGACATGCGTGACAAGCCAACACCAAATTGTGAATAGAGCTGTTCACCAACAGTACGCACCCTTCTGTTACTAAGGTGATCAATATCATCAACATCAGTTTTAGCATTGATCAATCGAATCAAATACTTAATTATAGAGATAATATCATCATTGGTAAGCACCCTTACATCACCATCGATTTCAAGCTTTAGCTTCTTATTGATTCTGAAACGTCCTACCTCACCGAGGTCATATCTTTTTTCAGAGAAGAAAAGTTTATCAATAACACCTCTGGCTGTTTCTTCATCTGGTGGCTCAGCATTTCTTAGCAAGCGATATATATGCTCAATAGCTTCCTTTTCAGAGTTACAAGCGTCCTTCTGAAGGGTATTGAAGATGATTCCATAATCCGTTTTGTCCATATTATCCTTGTGAAGAATAATGCTCTTTGATCCAGATTCAAGAATGATGTCGATATGCTCTTTTTCAAGTACGGTTTCCCTGTCAAGGATAATCTCATTTCTCTCAATTGAAACAACCTCTCCGGTATCCTCATCCACGAAATCTTCGATCCATGTTTTAAGTACCCTGGCGGCCAGCTTACGGCCCAGAACTTTCTTCAATCCAGCCTTCGTCACCTTGAGCTCATCAGCAAGATCAAAGATTTCAAGAATATCCTTGTCGTTCTCGTACCCAATAGCCCTCAACAATGTTGTTACAGGCAACTTCTTCTTTCGGTCAATGTAGGCATACATAACCGAATTGATGTCAGTAGAGAATTCAATCCACGAGCCTCTAAACGGTATAACCCGGGCAGAATAGAGTTTTGTACCGTTGGCGTGATAACTTTGCCCAAAGAATACACCAGGCGACCTGTGCAGCTGTGAGACAATAACTCGCTCCGCTCCGTTGATCACAAACGTCCCTTTAGGTGTCATATATGGGATGGTTCCCAAATATACATCCTGCACAATTGTCTCGAAGTCCTCGTGCTCAGGATCCGTACAATAGAGCTTCAATTTGGCCTTGAGTGGCAAGCTATAGGATAAACCCCTCTCAATGCACTCAGAAATAGAATAACGTGCAGGGTCAACGAAATAATCGATGAACTCCAAAACGAAGTTATTCCTCGCATCAGTGATTGGAAAATTCTCAGAAAATACTTTAAACAAACCCTCTCCCTTCCTGTCTTCAGGAGCTGTCTCAAGCTGGAAAAAATCCTGAAAAGATCTTAGCTGTACATCGAGAAAATCCGGGTAAGGAATGGGGTTTTTTGTTGAAGAGAAATTAACTCTTTTAGATTGAATCGTTTTAGCCACGGTATTTAAAATTAATTCTGTGAATCCCTATGATAGAAGTAAAACAGAAATACCCCATATCTCAACGCACGAAAAGAAGGCCAATCAACCAAGCAACTCTCCTTCAAAACCCGACTGTAGACCATCGCCTTTTACAGCGATACATCCATTGAACAACCAGGAATTAAATTTCGTTCTCAATCTGATAAGCCTTCTTAAACTAGTTTAAGAAATACAATATTTCGAAAAGAAGAAAATGCTTACGCAAGTTCAACTTCAGCTCCAGCTTCCTCTAACTGCTTCTTAAGCGCTTCTGCTTCGTCCTTAGCTACACCTTCTTTGATAGCTTTAGGCGCGGCATCAACCATTTCTTTAGCTTCTTTCAAGCCAAGACCTGTCAATTCCTTCACAAGCTTAACGATAGCCAACTTGGCTCCGCCTGGCGACTTAAGAACTACATCAAAAGATGATTTTTCATCTTCACCTTCTGCCTCTCCGCCACCAGCTACCGCCACCGGTGCTGCCGCTGCTACTGCAGGCTCAATACCATACTCATCTTTCAGTATCTGAGCCAGTTCATTCACTTCTTTCACAGTTAGCCCTACTAACTGACCTGCAAAGTCTTTCAAATCTGCCATTTTGTTTAATTTAATTGTTACTTGTTAATTGTCGAAATAATTTAATCTGCACCACTTAGTCTTTTTTATTTTCTCCAGAATCACCTGAACCCTCTGTTGAATCTGAGGCTTCTGACTCATCTGAATTTTCCTCATTCTTAGCTTCTTCAGCAGGAGTCTCCTCCTCCGTTGTCACTTCTGTTGAATCTTCAGCTGCTGGTTCTTTAGTTTTTTCTTCTGCCACCGGTTGTTCCTTTACATCTTCTGATACGGCTTCCTCCTTAGTGGCCGCTGTTTCCCCTGAAGCTTCCGGGCGTTCAGACAATGTTGTCAGAATACCAGACAGTTTACCACCAGCTGATTGCAATGCTGAAATAACATTCTTAGCTGGTGACTGCAACAAGCCAACAATCT
>Ga0302119_10000304_pt1 | contig 21664 bp, 15 predicted proteins | sample AG5_Tmax_MG_FD_203114 | JGI IMG/M metagenome (GOLD analysis project Ga0302119, IMG submission 203114) | Marine microbial communities from Western Arctic Ocean, Canada - AG5_Tmax | ecosystem: Environmental > Aquatic > Marine > Oceanic | place: Canada: Western Arctic Ocean | collected 2017-10-01 | reverse complement strand
ACGCCGTTTGTGATTAACACTTAACTGAAATTTTGGGACCTTAACGCTGAGCTGGTTTCTTCACCTTTCGTCACGGTAGCTTACCCACCGTGGCTCACTCCCTGTTTCTACGGCGTGCACAACTTCGGAGTTTGACAGCGTACCGAGGAATTGCTCCCCCTAAATACCCAATCAGTGCTCTACATCGCACACTACCTCTACAGAGATCTACCTACGAGTAGTCTCGCGCGGAACCTGCTATTGCCTATCTCGATTGGACTTTCACCCCTATACCAAGCTCGTCCGAGCGATTTGCACATCAGCAACGGTTTGATCCTCCACCCAACTTTCATCGGGCTTCAATCTGGCCAGGCATAGATCGACAGGCTTCAGGTCTCCCACCATTGACTCCGGGCGAGCACACCCAGTCCCTCGCCGCTAATGCGGCTGCGGACCTTTCGGTTTCCCTCCGGCTTCGCAGATTAACTGCTTAACCTCGCCAATGATCAGAACTCCCAGGGGCATTATTCGAAACGCAAGAATAGACGCTGCTCATATCATCGCTTTAACGCCTATTCAGCTTGTTCCCGACTGGTTTCAGGGTCTTTTCACATCCCGCTAAGGATACTTTTCAGCTTTCGCTCACGCTACTTGTCAACTATCGGTCTCGAGTAGTATTCAGGATTGGAAGTATCTGCCTCCCATATTCACGCGCGATATCCAACGCACGCTACTCTGGATTCATCACTTGGCCATATCTAGTACGTATACGGGACTTTCACCCTCTATGGTGCGCCGTTCCAGGCGACCTCTACTTCCTAAACTTAGACTACAGATGATCCATACCCCACATTTCTCCAAGGTTTCCCAAGGAGATTCGGTTTGTCCTATTCCGTTTTCATTCGCCACTACTAACGGAATCTCATTTGATTTCTTTTCCTCCCCCTACTGAGATGCTTCAGTTCGGGGGGTTCCCTTTCCTCATAGAGGAATGACATTAATGTCAGGAGGTCCAATTCAGCTATTCGCGGATCCAAGAGATTCATGCCTCTCCCCGCGACTTATCGCAGCTTGTCACGACCTTCTTCGGCTCTCGAGCCGAGCCATCCCCCAGTCGGGTTGTAGCATCTTAGATTTCTACAATCCCACCTTATGTGAGTCCTCTGGTGTCCAGGCATATCAATTCTGGTCTCTCAGATCGCCTCGTCTCCCCGCAGGGCGATGCAATCTCAACCACTTACCCTGATACCTGATAGTATCAAAGCGCACTAAAAGCAATTCGGCGACCTACCTTCGGTATATGAATTAACAGGATGCTTCATAATTTCTAAAGGACCTTAGTGAGTCGAAAATTAGTAATGAAAAGTATTAATTTGGAGCACAATCGACGCCAAAGGGGATTCTAGTAAAAGTAACATGCAGAGGCGCATAATTGATATCAAACAAAAGCGGGATTTTTTTCACATCATTTACAGCCATGATAACCTCACTCGATGAAGGATAAAATATGGCTTCAGAGTTATCTGTAGTTTCAGATTTTTCAATTAAAGGAGAGTTGACATTCTCTTCGGTATTAGGGCTAATAGTGCCTCCGCATAATTCGCATTTAGAATCACTTTCAGATTCCATTCCACATACTATGCACACAGCCATAGTATCTCGGAAGTGTATTGCTAATTTTATTATAACGGTGATGAATAAAGTATGCCGTGGAATATAAACATAAAAATTGAGGCCACTGTACACGTAATGAACATAATTGGGAAGCCAACTTTCATCCATTCACTAGTTGTAATAGGTCTTGCTCCGCGCTCGCTTATTGCTACAGTCATTACGTTCGCACTAGAGCCAATCGGAGTCGCATTGCCTCCGAAACCAGCACCCATTGCGAGTGCCCAAAATAATGGTTCAATATCAATTGAAGGATCGGCTTCGCCTATACTAACAATTACAGGTATCATTGCTGCAGTAAATGGTATATTATCGATAAAGGCACTAGCAATAGCGGAAACCCATACCACCACTATTGCGAGTAAAACTTGATTAGAGCCGAAATTATTGAATATCCAATTTGCAACATCTTCAAGATAGCCTACATTTCCTACTGCGCCAACTAACATAAATAGGCCTGCGAAAAATAATAGAGCCTGCCATTCAACTTTATCCACTACATCATTAACGAATCCTTCTCGTAATTCCTCGGCATGGGGTCTCGCCAAGAATAGGGCTAAACCTGCGCCGGATAAAGCAATAGCATGTATCTCTATATCTAGATGCAAGAATTCTTTTGCAGAAAACATAATTACAGTACCTGCTAAAACAATTAAAGTCATACGCATTAAGGGTATATCATTTACAGATTCCCATTCATCTTCTTCAAGTATTGCTTCAACGCCTTCTGGCATATTAGTAGACCATTCTCTGTAATACCACCTCAAGTAACTCAAAGTTAATATCCAAGCCATTAATGTTAGCAGACCCAATCTAAAAAGGAATCCATTAAAGCCAAAATGTTCAAGATCGAGGTCATGAGCTTTTGCGGCAATCATTACATTTGGAGGATCTCCAACCATTGAAGCAACACCACCAGTATCTGAAAGAATAGCTTCAGCGAGTAATGGAGGAATTGGATTTATTTCCAATTTGTTACAAATTCTTAAAGTCACGGGGGCAATAATTATTATTGCCGTGACATTGTCAATAACTAATGAAATTAAGGTTGTAGCAGTACCAAGTAAAACAATTAGTTTCCAAGGATCGCCTCCGCTCATCTTAGACGCCTTAACAGATACATATTCGAAGAACCCGCATAATTCTAGTATAGATGCAAAAATCATCATACCCAATAGCAATCCAATTACCTCAAACTCTATCCAACTAAGCATTGTATGTTCTAATGATGAGCCGTCATGGAGTTGGAAGACGCCAGAAATATGCCCATATGTAAGTAATAAAACTGAACCGAACCATGCGGCAATTGTTCTATGTACTACCTCAGAGAGTATCAAAGCGAACGAAAATATAAAAATAACGAGAACGAGTTCCTTTTCCATGTTCTATTGCGCGTAAAATGAGGTATAAATAACCAACGTATGAGGGCGCCGCCCCTAGATGGTTTAATTCTCAGGTATTCTTACGCCAATAAACTGCGACATTGCCACGTTGTAATATCAATGATGAATCAGTATCTTTGGCTAATTTGGAAAATACTTCATTTCGCTCCCCGGAAGAAGAAAGAATTTGCCTATTGGCTTTAACCTTGATAATTTCCCTATTACGAAGTTGACTTTCTAATTCTTTAATAACTTGATCGGTAACTCCTTCCTTACCTATACGAACGGAAGCAAACAATCGCTTATCCTTTGCATCTCTAATTATATATTCAGGGATTTTCATTATTTATTCACCACTCAAAGAATTTAATCTGTAACGATATGTCTTATCGCATCCATTACATGTATTTAGAATGAAGCCGTGGGAAATTCTTATCCTAGTAGTTCGCCCTGGAATAAGGGCTGATTCACATTTTCGGCAAATTTTTCTAGAAACATTCGCCTCTGGCCTCACGCCGTGTCGGCGCCCTATACGAAGAATGGAGCGTGCTGCTGAATCTAAAATAATTTGATTGGAAACATTATTATTTTTAAAAATAGAAGAAAGGAAATCTAATGCGATTTGTGCATTTCCCCTACGGGCGGCATTATTATTTCTATTTCGCGATCTAGACATACCATACCTCATAAATTTAATAAATATTCAGCAATATCATTACCTACTTCTTCTATTGAAGAATTGCCATTTATTCTAGTTAGAAGTTCTTTTTCATCATACCATGATGCAAGAGGGGATGTTTGTTCATGATATGCAGATAAGCGTTGTAAAACAGTTTCTTCATTGTCATCTTTACGCTGAATTAAACGACTTTGGATACTTTTAGGTGCAGGTTTGAAAGATATATGATATATCTCTCCTGTTTCAGGATCCATACGTCTACCAACTATTCTATCAACTATTTCTCGGTCTGGTACTTCAATGCAAATTACAGATGATATCTCAACTATGGAAGAAAGGGCTTCTGCTTGATTAATAGTACGGGGAAAACCGTCAAACAATACGCCATCTTTGGCATCATTTTTACTCATTCTGTCCATTATAAGTCCGATTATAAGATCGTCGGGCACTAATAAACCATTTTCCATATATGATTGTGCTTTAATTCCTAAATCGGTACCTTCCGAAACAGCCTGTCTGAGCATATCTCCAGTAGATACTTGAGGTTTTCCAGTAATTTCTGATATCCTTCCAGCTTGAGTTCCTTTTCCTGCTCCCGGAGGCCCGAAAAGAACTATTGAGGCGTGCATGAGTTTCGTCCATAGGTAAGTCGATGATAAATAAACCGCCTCTCATGGTTTGTTTTGTTCCCACCACATATGCCCATATGCCACCCATTGTTCCATTGTCCAGCCTTCAGGTAAACCACTCAAAGGCAATGCTGCTGCACCCTCTGGGGCCTTTTCTATACTAGGTAGTGAAGCAGAAATAACTTGATTTATTTCTTCTTCGGAGACTCCTCCGGACAGAACTTCTCCTGAAGTAGAAGTATCAAGGGCAGCGGATCTACGTTCTGATTGACTGCCCGATAATAAAGCGGAACCTGCTGGTATTAGTTCTTCATCTGCCCTAATCAGAGACGAATTGCGCCGCATCTTGGCGCCAGTGAAGCCTAAACTACCTAACATAACTATAAACAAAACTGCTATAGTCCACGAAGGTAATCCAATATCATCTAAGAATCCAGTAATTCCTCCACTCTGTGTATCTCTAGCTTTGCTTACTTTAAGAATTAAAGAAGTATTTGTGATGAATATTTCCTCATCTAAATCCGAAGAGTTTGCTGATATCTTGAATTCTTTCAAGCCATTAGATGAGGTAGCGGAAGGAGAAATGCTAACTAGAATTAGAATATCCATCCCTGGATTGAGATTACTTATACTATCTTTATCTAATGTAATCTTCCAACCTTCTAGTTGCTCAAACTCTATGTCAACATTTACATCAACATTCCCTCTATTAGATAATATAACTTCAAAGTAAAAATTTTCTTGTGGCCCTATATCTTCAATTTGTAAAATCTTTGATTCGAGTGACAACCATACCGATGGTAAAACTATTACAGAAATTTCTACAGTATGAGTTATAGTTTCTCCTTCTGGAGTTGATGCTTGGACGATGATTGGTATTTTATCAAAGAGATTTCCAGCATCTATATTTCCTGGTAAACTTAAACTAACCATAATTATTGATTCCCTATTCATTTCCATCTGAAAGAAATTACCTGATAAAAAGCCAACTTCCCATTCATCAGGTACATTACCAATACTGAGGCTAATATCTAGAGGGACGTTTCCGACATTCTTAATATCTATTTCTGACAAGCCAATATTTCCAAGTGCTATACTTATTTCTGTTGACTCAATTACATCCAAGGCGGCTATTTCTTGAACTCGTAATTTAGTTCCATTGGTAACCAATATATTCTCATCAGAAGTAGTTTTTATTGATATGGTATTCATTTCACCTTTCTGTGACGAAAGAGGTACAATGGTGTTTATTATTATAATAGAGTTTTCACCGGGAGATAAGGTAATAGAAATAAAATCAACGACGTTTATTGGAACTTCATTTGTGCCCAGATATACTTGTATAGGCCAAGTATTTAGTGAAGAATAGGCTTGAATATCAAAGTTACTTTCAACATTGCCAAGATTAGTTATTACAAGTTCTGTAGAAATAGTATCTCCATTTATCACAGCACGTGGCTGAGATAATGCCACTGATCCTAGAGGATTTCCGTCATCATCATACAAATTACTAGAGAAAATCTTACTCTCAAGAACTTCTATGGTGGCCCACTCAGTAGTATAAATGGAAGAGTCGGCAACCGACATAGTGATGCAAGTTATTTCTTCCTTTACACCTGCTTCTGGTTGTTCTTCAAGTGATTTGGGAACTTTTACCCGTATTGGCAAAGGTAAGAATTGTAGCCTATTTAAGGGATCGAGTGTCAGTTCAGAAGATTCGCTACTCCCTATATGAATTATCCAACGGTTTGGAGTTTCGCAAGATACATTATATTGAGTTGGTCCATTACCTATATTCCTTATCGATAATGAAAATATCCCAAATTCACCTGGCTTAGCGCCCAAATCAGTTTGACCGGCAACCAGTGTGAATAATCCCTCGATTCTATCTACAACAGTAGTTAGACGGATTGAATGGTAGACTGTTGGAGTATTTTTATCATAAAGGGTAAGATCAGTAACATATTCTCCGGGAAGGGAATACCGGGCTAGTGCATTATTTGTTATATCGGCATCTCTATTTGATAAATTGAGAGATATGATATGGCTATCGCCATCTTGGCCCGAAGAGTTTAGAACCCATGGGCCGGATTCAAATAATTTCCACCACTCATCTTGAGGTTGATTCATTATCCCTAAATCATCCACTACTTGTAAAGGAGAGACGGTTAAGTCCACAGTTATTTGTGCTGTTCCTTCATTTCTCAATTCTAATTCAAATACAATAGAAGTTTGAGTACTGGGATTCATACTTCTAGTTTTAGCTTGAATTATATCTTCATAAGTAACGGGAACGGTTCCATCTTCCAACAAAGGAGTTATTCTAACTCCTATTTGAGAAACATTAAAGGATAAATTGAATATATTATTATTAATGCCGTTCAATTCATCATTTAGTTCGTCTACTTGAAATAGATAATCTAATTTTAATTGTAAAATATGCTCGCCAGTAGTTGAAAATGAATGTATGAAAGATAGTGATTCTATTTCTCCACCATCAAGAGAATTCATTTGAGATGTTTGTATGATTGAACCATCAAATAAATCTTCTACGGAAATAGAATATTGGCCGGTAGATAATGATGCCCTATTAGACCACTTAGTATTTATTGATATCAAATCTCCTTGTAGAGGGGTAGGATTTATTGAAGAGATAGAATCTGGTATTATTGATAAATCGGACTCATATGTTTCCTCGGCTATGGCTGTAAATACTAAAGAGTATTCTTGGATATTACCTCTTGAATTACCGATTTCTATAGTCCATAAACCGATTTCAACAGAATTTAATCTCACCCTCTCGACATTATTAAGGAGATCATTAGAGCCACCTGAAACGCTAACTCCCGATATAAAATTATTACCATTATATGTAATGCCACTTGGAGATATAACTTTTAGATCTAGATTATTCACAAGTTTACTGATACTTTGATTTCCGGTTGCAGAGCCTTCCTTATCATTCCACACCAAGGTGGCATCAAGATTAGATTCTTCCGAAATATCAAAAGTGTAGAGGAAACTATGCCCTGGTAAGAGTGCACGTGTGTAATCAATATGGACATTGGAATCCTTATCTCCTGATTTAGGGTATAAACTCTGGCTCAAATCTAGTTGCCCCCAACCTTCTGAAGGATTTGGAATATCAGGGGCACCTAAGTCTGAAGCTCCATTGATTAAAATAGCACGTAACAAATCGGATCTTGGTTCGGATATGTTAACTTCTTCCCGTAGATATTGTCTAGTCATCGCTGCAGCGCCTGCAACAACAGGAGTGGCCATTGAAGAGCCGTTTAAGGTCATGTAAAGTGGCGTAGTACCATCGCTATGTGTTGTATCGGAGCATGACTGCCCCATGGCAAATTGAGCTTCCTCTGCTCTTGCGGAGCAAATCATTACCCCTGGTGCGACTAAGTCTGGCTTTATTCTTCCATCCAAAGTATAACCTTGAGAAGAATAGTTGAATACATCTCCGAGTGCATCGCTAGAATATGCCCCCGTGGTAGAGGCCCCTACAGTTAGAACATTTTTGGCAGTACCGGGCGAACTTATTCCATTTGTGGACTCATCTCCGGCTGAAAATAAAACTAGAAAACGTGGTTGATCTTGGATGAAAGCATCGGCTGATCTAGAGTCAGAAGTATATTCACCTAATAAATTACTAGAACCCCAACTATTTGTCTGTATCTTAGCATCCCTTTGCCATGCATGAGAGAACATAGCATACAAAGAATCCCAACGCGCAAAGATTCCTGAACTATCAACTTCTAATTGATAAAATATAAATGTTGATTCTGGAATCATTCCTGTTGCCTTTGGATCTCCTGAGCCGTCCCCAAGAAGGGTAGCAGCGACATGGGTGCCGTGGCCGCTGTTTGCATCATTACCAGAGTTATCGGGGCCAAAATCATTGTATACTGGATTTCTAAGTCTTCCTCCAAAATCTCCATGATCCGCATCAAGGCCGGTGTCTGAGATGGCTATTACTTCTCCATCGCCATTCAGTACCCCTTCCGATAGAGATAACGCTTCATCAATATTGGAAATAGACCTAGCATTATTATTATGAATAGACAATAAAGGTGCTTTTTCTATTTTTAATATTCTTCCATCCATAGCAAGTAGAGGGATTAAGGAAGAATCATAATAAGTCAATTGGCAGAGAGAGATATCACATATTGGGCCTGGCATATTGCTAATCGAAACGGATGAAAGATCATGATTTAAAACAGATAATTCATTAATTGACAAGTCTGGAGAAGGTATTACTTGAAGATTAAGGAAATTATTATTTTCGCCAACTGAGGGCAATAAATCTTTGGATATTTTCCAAGCTATTGGTAATTCTCCAATCCATCTTACTTCTGAAAATCTACTTATTTTCTCAAAAGTTGCAATAATGTCATCATCAACAATCCTAATGATTAATGTGTCATCTGGAATGACATCAACTATTGATACTCCAAATTCTTCATCTAACTTGTTTGACAACAAGGACATATCAGAAGTATTAGATTGTACAATTGCCATGCCTGTTCTAATAAGAGAATGGGGGTCAAATAAATTTTCAGGACCCAATGGAATAAAGTCTACCAAAGGATCAAACGATCCAAATGGAGAATGTATGTACCCAGATGATTCAATAAGTGGATAAAATGAAGATTCGGGGGTATTCATTACAGACCATGTGCCAGAAAATTCTTGCTTATCATTATTATTCTGACTTAGAATATCCTCTGTCATAGTTGCTTGAGTAACAAAAGATAAAGGAGCAAAAAGAAAGAAAGTTAGGGCCACAACGACGACTCTGGAGGCTACCATGACCCTTGGCGTGAATAACTCTCCTTTTGATTATTAACACCAAATGTACATTATATGATAACTATCATAGCCCATAATATTTGGAAATTGCTGAGTCGGTAATTTCCACCGATTCTTTCCAATCAGCAACAGTTCCCATCAGGGCTCTTATGCAATCTATATTCTCAGGTATAACGTCACTTTCCTGATGTATTGCTTGGAAATAATATAATCTATTTCCTTTCAAAGAAACACCTTCTTCCCATACAAAAATCTCATGTAAATCACCCCATTTCCTCCCCATATCTCTGGCCATTTCCATAACTTCTGCAGTAGATGTTATGCGATTCTCTGATCCATTCATGACAATTACTCTGGGTTGTTTTTTCCATAAATCTATTATTGAATTAGTAGTTAGATTGTGACCATCTGGTAAATCTGCTACTATTGAATGAAGATGCATGAGAGTAGTAGGGACGGCTACAGCTAAACTATTGATTTTAATTTCTGGTTTAACGGTCATCAAGTCTATACCGTGGTGACTAGGTACTTCCAGGACTGGTTTAATTGCATTAATAGGGCCTCTACTAGAGTCTCCCGGATCTGCAGCCCTACGTATCATTGTGCACTCAACACTTAGTTCTCCGCATGCATCATAAAGAGGGACTAAAGTACGAGATAATCCGGTAGTATTGCATGAAACGACACGGGCACCCGCCTCATTGAGTGCTGATTGATGATTAGCACAAGAAGTATATGAAAGGCCAGTTAGATCATGTTTTTCACCACCTTGGAAAATATGTTTAATGCCTGCTTTCTTATATTTCTCAAGATTTGATAATCCCATCTTTCCAGGGGAACAATCTACAACTATATCTGCCAGATTGAGTAAGTCGGAAATACCTCCATGGCAAGTATATCCTTGTTTACCAAATGCTTCAATTTTGCTCTCTTCATCATTTGTACAATAAATTGGGAAATTTTTACTCACCGCGAGATTGCATCCAAAACTAGGGCTAGTTTTTGTGACTCCTATAATGCTCATATCGTCTTGTGCATCAACGGCATCCGCAACCCTTTTTCCAATCGTTCCATATCCATTTATCGCAACTTTAATCATTTGCAATCACTCTCCCAATGCCTCTCGGTGATTTATTGGAATTGGCAGAACTCTATCAACATAACCTAGCATTGTAAATAATACAATGAAAGGATATCCTTTTTCATACGTTAATGTTCCGAGGTCATGCGAGTCGTTACCATATCAGCGGGAGAATGAAAAAATGCGTAATATAACAGATAAAAGTGTTAAACTAAATAGGCAACTAGATAAGTTGCTTGTTGAGGCAATGAAGAAGGATTTACTTGTCAAAATTGGCTGGGGTAGAGAACAGGATGAAAAACCTAGAGAGGGAGAAATAGGGGCTATAACTCACCTTCCAAAAAAATCAAAAGTATTACTCTTAGGAAACTTAGGAGAATGTGCTGGCGCAATGAATAGAGGCGGAGTTTTTACACTACAGGGCTCTGCGACCTCGATGTTAGGGGCTTTTCAAAACTCGGGCAAGATAATTGTAGAAAGGGATGTTGGAGCAAAGGCAGGATATGGGATGAAGGGAGGTTCAATAATAATACAAGGTTCAGTAGGCAACGAAGCTGGAGCGAGTATGAGAGATGGAACTATTGTAGTCAGAGGGCATGCAGGAGATAGGCTTGGAGCTAACATGAAGGGAGGTATTGGAATAATACTTGGATCGACTGGTTCAGAGCCAGGAGTAGGAATGACAGGCGGTAAACTAATCATTGCAGGAAGTTGTCCTCCTCCGGGCCAAGGCGTAATGATGCGATCTATACGGCAAAAGGAAATTGAATATTGTGAAGAATATCTATCTCCACTTGGTTTATCTGTGAATGAGGATGCTTTAGTCCTAGAAACCTCAGAGAAAATAGAATCTCATGATAATAATATAGGGAATCTAGCTGAAATAATAGAGGGCTTTGAGAATATTTCACTAATTCCAGATAATAACAAAAGGATACCTGATCATAAACCAGTAGATCAATATACTCTATTATTACCAAGAAATCCGGAATCAGAAGGTATACTATTTCCTATTCCTTGGCTCTTAGAATGTGAAACTACAGACGAATGGAAAGGAGACAGATCAGAAAAACAACCTGCTTTAGTTAAGAATAAGCCTAGGCCGATTGACTTTATGCTAATAAATGAAGGAAATTTAGTAAATTCAACTGACAACATAAAAGAATGTGCAGGAATAGTATTAGATTTAACAAGTCTATCTGACTTTAATGATGCAGAATTAGAGGCGATAATTGTATCATTAACTAGTAGAATGAGTTCTTCTTCAATGGTTATGATTAGAGACCATGTTAACAGAGTAGATGAACTATTCAGATTAGTTATTGAACTTAATCTAGATGGGGCAGTGGTTGATATGGCAATTCCGGGAGGAGGTAGGGCGGCTGCAGCGCTACCAATAATTGGAATGGCTGCAAAATCCCTAGACTTTAGTAAAAATAATCGAATAATTATGATTGAAATTGATGAAACTCCTAATATTGAAGAAATACTGATATGCATTGCATCTGGTTGTAATGCCTTAATAGGGCCGATACCCGAAGATGATATTGAAGATGATTTAAAAGATAAAGATTTACTAATTAAAGATTGGATGAGAGAATTAGGGATTGACGGCCTAGAAAAAATAGGGAGAAGGAATTTAAGGGCCAATAATTACGATACAGCAGCTATTTCTGGACTGCGGCTAGTAGGCTATAATCGATCTTTACCTATGTGGCTAGGAAATTGAGGTATCCATTATGCCAACTCTTACACTCGAACATTCTACTTTGGCATACATTCAAGAAATGAAAGGAATAACGCATGATATAGAAATATGGAATAAATGGCTACCTGAAATAGGATGCCCTGTAGAGAATAATGATGAAGATAAGATAGAAGTTGAGGTTTTTCCGGATAGGCCTGATTTATTGAGCCATGAAACACTTGCTAGGGCTTCGAGAACTTACTTGGGACTTAGTGAAGAAAGTGCGACACTAGAGATAGAAGAAGGGAGGAATATAATTAATGTTGATGAAAGTCTCAAAAATGTACGCCCTGTAGTGATGTCAGCAATAGTCAAAGGAGTCAATACAGGTAATAATGTAATGCAAAAAGAGAATTTTATACAGTCTTTAATGGATCATCAAGAAAAATTACATCTTACTCTTGGGAGAAAGAGAAAATTATCGTCAATAGGAGTACACGATTTAAGGAGCGTCAAACCTCCATTTAAAGTAATCACAGTTCCATCTTCTTTCAAATTTATTCCATTGGCAGGAGAAAAAGAAATGAGTATTAAAGAAATCCTGGGAGAACACCCAAAAGGTATCGAATATTCACACTTAATGGAAGATATGCAAACCTATCCAATAATATTAGATTCTGCGGATAATGTAATATCATTCCCTCCCATAATTAATGGTCAACAGACAACAGTGACTGAAGATACAACTGATTTCTTCATTGATGTTACGGGTTGGGATATTAGGTCTTGTGAATCTTGTTTAATGTTAATTTGTTTGGCATTAAATGAAAGAGGAGGGCAGGTAGAAAGTTTAGAGATAATATATTCTGATAGCAAAAGAATAGTTACACCTCAAGGTAAGTCATTGAAACATCGAGTGCCTGATAGACTAATAAAAAAGATACTAGGATTAAATTTGACGAATGATGAAATTAGCTCATCCATATCTAAAATGGGAGGGGAGTTAATTGAATCGCGGACTGTTACCGATGGCCATAATAGTGCTGAAAGGTGGTCAGACTGCGTCATAGGAGAAAAGGAACATATAATTTCAATGCCTAGATGGAGAAGTGACATAATGCATCCAATAGATATAGTTGAAGATATAGCAATAGGATATGGTTATGAAAATCTACCAGAAGAGTTATCCCAGGTACATCTTGATGCAATTCCATTGAAGTCAGCGCAGACAAATAGAAGAATTAGAGAAAGTTTGCGTGCTCTTGGCTTGCAGGAAGTTCAAAGTTTGACACTTTCCAACAAGAGAGATCAGTTTGAAAGAACAAGGTGGCCTGAAAGAGGAATTGTGACCAATATTGCAAATCCGATTAGCATAGAGCATACTATGCTTAGGCAATACATATTGCCATCATTGATGCAGCTCTTGGCGGCAAATAGGCATCAAGAATTACCACAGCGCGTGTATGAACTTGGTTTTGTTGTTTGTGAATTGAAGAATAGTTACAGTACTTCTTGGGCGTGTGCAGAAGTAGGAGGAGGTTTTACCTCTGCCAAAGGGTATGCGCAGGCCCTCATCAGAGACATGGGCATATCAGTGAATGAAGTCATCTTTGAACCGGCAAAGGAGGGAGAAGGCCCTTGGCTACTTGGAAGAGGGGCGCGAGTAATAGTACAAGGCATAGAAATAGGGCAATTTGGCGAAATTGACCCTAGTGTCAGTTACGAGTATGGGTTGAGATCTCCAATACATGCAGGGGAGTTCAATATCCATGAGATAACCAAAGTTTCATCAGATCCTTTACTATAGATAGTCATTACTATTTTTTATCTAATACCTTTAAAGCATCTAAAAACTCCTTATCTTCAAGATGGCTTCTGTCACTAATTTTTTCATCTGTTTTAGTATCTTTCAATCTCTCATATTCAACAATATTTTCAGTAAAATCATTTCCCTTCAGGCGTGATTTGGGGCGCTTTTTCTTGAATGGCCATATGGGCACCATAACTGTCGAAGTAAGAGAGGAGGGATTAATACTTCGTAACATTGATTCGAAAAAGGATATAAAGCAATAATTTTGCCCATGACAAGATATTATGGGGCGTGTAGTCATCGGAGTTGATGAGGCAGGAAGAGGCCCTGTCATTGGGCCATTAATTGTCTGCGCTGTTGAAATTCCAGAAAGTGATAAAAATATATTGGAAAAAATAGGGGTTGACGATTCTAAAAGACTTAGTAAAAATAAAAGAAGTTTGATATATGATTTAATTATTAAATATTCTAAAAAAAGAGAATGGAAGATATCAATCATAATATGCAGCTCATCTAGAATAGATTTGGAAAGGCAAGAATCTAATCTTAATAATTTAGAAGTAGAATTATTTGCTGAAGCCATAGATGCAATTGGCAATACTAATCAAAATCGTGAAATTCGTGTTGATGCTTGCGATACTAATCAAGAAAGATTTGGGAAATCAATAAAGTCCAAATTAGGGGTGGAATGGTCCGATTGCGATATCATTTCTGAACACAAGATGGATGAAATGGATATTATTGTTGGAGCTGCAAGTATAATAGCTAAAATAACAAGAGATAGGGAAATAAAATTGATAGAAAGTGGGATTGGTTTTGATATTGGCTCTGGATATCCTTCTGATCCATTAACCAAAAATGCAGTTAAAAAAATGATATCTGGTAAGGATATTCACCCTCATCTAAGGTGGAGTTGGGCAACTGTAGAAAGAGCTTGGAATGAGATTTATGACGCTCCTCTGCCTTTGAGGCGGCAGACTAATGTAACTCCTAATCAAACCTCATCGGAAAAGTGTTCAGAGTAAGAATGGTGAAATGCACAACATACTCGGAAGTATAATATTGATATGACCGCAAATACGAAATGGGAATCAGATATCCGAGAAATAGTTAGGAAATATGCGCTTCAAAATGCATTAGAATACAAAGGAAATGGTAAATCTAGCAGCGTATTAGGTAGAATAATGTCAGAAAGAAAAGATTTGCGAGTAAGAGCAAAAGAATTAAGAGAATTTGTTGAAGAAGAAGTATATATTGCAAATAAATTATCTTCAGAGAAAGGAATTGCCCATTTACGAAACATACTTGCAGATAAAAATCCTGATGCATTAGTTAGGAAAAAGCAGGAAAGACGTACTGGCCTGCCGGAGCTGCCTAATTCAGCAGAAATGAAAGTAGTTCTTAGATTTGCACCTAATCCAAATGGACCATTAACCCTAGGGCATTCGAGAGGTGTCGTGATAAATTCTCAGTTTGCTGAGAAATATGAGGGGAAGGTCATTCTAAGATTTGATGATACTGATACGAAAATAAAACCCCCTCTTGTTGATGCTTATAGATGGATAGAAGAAGAATATGAATGGATAACAGGAAGGTCGGCAGATTTAGTAATACGTGCCAGTGAACGTATGCCTTTGTATCTCGAGTATGCAGAAAAAATGATTGAGAAAGGATATGGATATGTCTGTAAATGTAGTGCTAGTGAATTTAAGAAATTAAGAGATAAAGGAAGAGGCAGCCCCTATCGAGATAGGTCCGTGGATGAGAATCTAATTGATTGGAGGAAAATGATTAATGGAAGTATGAAAGAAGGTGAGGCAGTAGTTAGAGTTCGAACCTCACTTGATTTACCTAATCCTGCTTTACGAGATTGGCCTGCTTTGAGGATACAACACAAAGAACATCCAATCGTAGGGGAGAAGTACAAAGTTTGGCCACTACTAGATTTTCAGAGTGCAATAGAAGATCATGAGCAAGGAGTTACGCACATAATTAGAGGAAAGGATTTGATGGACAGTACAAGAAAACAGAAATTACTCTATGAACACTTTGATTGGAAATATCCTGAAACACTATATTGGGGCAGAGTAAAGGTGTTTGAATTTGGCGGTTTTTCGACTTCAGGGATGAGGGAATCTATATCAAAAGGAAAATATTCAGATTGGGATGATATAAGATTGCCAACAATTAAATCGCTTAGAAGGAGAGGTTTTAATCCAACTTCCCTCACTGAATTTTGGCTAGATTTAGGACTTACTCAGAAAGATATATCAGTATCTATGAAGACAATTGAATCTTTCAATATCAAGAAAATAGACGCTACAACACCGAGAAGGTCATTTGTCAGAAGTCCGGTAGAGGTAGAAATTGATTATGGAGTAAATAAAAGCGATATTCAGGGTGTATTAAAGTTAGCCAATCATCCTGAAGGAACAGTAAGAGGAGATAGAAAATGGAAGATTGGTGAAGAAAAAGAATTGGCATATGTCGAACAAGAAGATATAATGGGAAAAACAGAATTTAGGCTGAAAGATTTTGCAGATATCTCTTTAAAGGGAAATATTGGCTATATTGATTCAATAGAAAGATCGGATAAACGGCCAATAATTCACTGGATTACTGGCGATATAGCAAGGGAAGCTCTACTATATGTTCCAGATGGAGATAAAATATCTACTTATAGAGGGTTATTAGAAAATTATGATTTAAAAGAAGGCCATATCTATCAATTGGAAAGAATTGGGTTTGTCAAAGTAGAGAATTACCCTAAAGAAGGAATTATTGAGATGGTATGGCTACATGGATGATTTAAATATAGAATCTCATTAGTTCCTTACAATCGTATAAGCGGCGCATTCAAGGACGTGATGGCAATCAGAGAACAAATGAATGGGTACGAAAGAGCCGGATCGTTGACTCTGGCAGCGCTTCTGGTGATGATAATTTTCTCACCAATTACTGTACAGAGTCAAGATACGCAGACATGTTGTACTGGGAATGAATTTAATTTATTCTTGCTTGGAGAATCAGATGGAGGAATATTATCTCCATTCTACTCTGACTTAGAAGAAGATCCACAGGAGAAAATAGTTACTTCCTCAATAGGAGGAGAAGTGAAAATTGGAAATTGGCAAGTAATTTGGGGCATAGAAGGAGAATATTCAGCAGACACTTGGAACTTTGCGATACCTTATGAATTAGAACAGGCATCTGGATTTACAGTCAATGCGACCTTAGAAGTGAAAGTAGGCGATAATACCTATGAAGGAGCTCTAGATATGCCAGATGTTCTTTTAACTGGAGTAGGGGAATTGGAGGTATCAGTTGAAGTTGGACAAGAGTCCTTATCAGAAGGAGATAAAATAGAATTGACATTGACGGTTCAGAATCTAATATTCACAAGTCCCGGTGAAGAAACGGGGGTGCGATTTCTATGGGGTTCGGAGCAATATAGTGCACATATATCAGTAAAGTTACCACTCTTAGAAATAACGATGAAAGAAGCAAGTGTGATAGGTGAATTAGCATATTTTCCTATTATGATTAATTCTGGTTTTGAAGACAGGATTTGGTCTTCATCAGAAGGCAATGCCAAAATACAGAATGTACAAATCAGTGAAAGTCCGATAGCCATACTGAGGGAAAATGGCGTTGAAGTTACATTTGTCTGGAATATTCCAGATAATTCAGATGTAAATAATATAAGATTCGATTTCGAACTTATTCCTCAGCCAGGCCTGATAATAGAAACAAATAGAACTCATGAAATTGTAACAGGTGAAGATGGCCCTATCTCTGACTGGTATCCTGAAGATGAGCCATTAAGAAATGGTGGCGCGGAAATTGAGGTGGGCATAGATGCATCATTCAAAGGTAATTTAGTGGAAAAGCAGATTTCTATTGAATTTGATGGAGCGATGTCACAATGGATGAGATGGGGTTTAGATAACATAGGAAATAACAGCCTAGATTCCAATAGTTGGTGGAAGAATCTTAATTCTTATTCTGATTCAGTAAAATCTTCTGAAAAACATAATGGTAGAGTTGATGATTCGGAGATACTAGCAATGCAAAATCATCTAATAGGTTCAAAATCCGATTTGAAATCTTTTTTTGCAAATGGCCTTTATTTAGATATAGAGTCAATCATTGGAGTTAATCCAATTGAATTGGGTCCGACAAAAATAGATATAAATATGGGTAAGACAAGGGCATTCAGTTCGGAAGAAATAATAATAACAATAGATACTTCTTACAGGGTTCAAGAAGGTCAGAGGCAATTATTGGTAGAAAATTTCATTAGACCCTCTGCAGATAAGTACTGGACTGGAATCTCCCTCAACATAGGAATAAAAACTAATATGTTAACAGGCATAGGAGAAATATATGCAGATGAAATCGACTATGAACTTAGAAGATGGGTAATAATGGAGTCTCTGAAAATTGGTGAAAATGATATAGATGAAGAATTAGAATTTAAATTAGAATTTGTCCCTCCTAGTTCGATATTCTTCAGCCCTCTTGTTTCTGCAATGGCATCAGTGTTTGCACTTTGTGTAGCCTTAATCATGGGCTTAGCATTGACAAAAAGAAGAGCAAGGTTGCCCACAATGGTCACAGTACTGGTTCTGGGGGCCCTTGCATTTACAATATATTGGATGGGTTTGCCATTGCAAATAGTATTGGGCATAGTATCAACTAGTATTTTGTTAGTTTTCCCGATTTCTTTAGTATCTCCTTCTTCGGGAACAATGGAAAAAATTAGTAAGAAAATAGGTGGACCTCATGTTAAATGCCCATCATGTGGGAAGTCAAATAAAGTTGAATCGACTATAAGGCCCCTGAGAATACCATGCTCAGATTGTAATAGTATCTTAAGAATAGAATGATTATATAACTCCATCCTTTAAGAGTTTATCAACTAAGTTATTTGCCGATAAGGATGGATTTTTTGCATCCCATGAGTCTGATATAGAGTATATTTGGCCTGCAATATCGGTTTGCCATCCAGGTCCAATAATACAATTCCAAATAAGTTCCTCTACACGTGCAGTAGAAGGTAATGTTTGGGGCAGAATTGGTTTAACTAGATTAGAAAGGAGTTCAGCTTTTGATTCGATATCAAGATTGGCCCATAGAGCAGTTATGTCATTTAAATGGGTATTGTTCAACCATTTTAATCTTTGTAGATATGGCTTATTGACTTCAGGAATAGGGATTATCTTGATTGATCCCTCTTCCTTCAATATATCTTTTAATTTTGAGAAAACAGGGTCATAAGTATTATCCAACGATTCTTCGATCCAGTTTCCAGATAATAACCACGGCCTCAATTTCCTGACTCTAGAACCTCTGGGAGATATAGCTTGAGCCAGAGCATGTGCTTGAGTTATAGAAGTTAGTGGCCCTTTTTTAGAATCTCCCAATGGATTGTTGAAGCCTTCCACTATTATATCACATATGTGAAATTTCATCCCTTTGGAATTAAATGATGAGTTGATAGCTTCGTCTGAATGTAAAATATTTATTGAAGGTGTATATTCAGAAAGGGTAGTGGAGAATCTTCGCCTATAAGGTAAATTTTCATCCAGGAAGGCGGCCTCTAGAGGTACTAATGCCAAAGCACCTTCTACAGTAGGCGGGGCGACAAGTAAGACAGTACGCTTAAATTCCTTAATATCCAATGCGATCTGAGATAATAAATCGGTAATTGTACTGAATAAATCTTCATCCAATAGATGGCGCATTGATACTCTGATAAAGGGGAGTGATTCAAAACTTCTGTTAATGATTACTCGACCATGAGTCTTAATTGATCTCTCTTGTATGCCCAAGATTCAGGAAGTATACCATTTTTCTTATAATATCTAGCTAAACGACGTATCTTAGATTCACATAGACCTAATTGGCGGCGATTATGCAGATCCTTTTTATTGGAGCCTAAATGATCAATTAGCCCTAAAGCCCGGCGCATCAAATTCATCATATCTTCTGGATATGCCTGAGTAATATTATTATTGGCAAGAGTCTGAGATATTCTTTCTCCTGTGACTAACCTTGCATCTGGGACTGCATGGCGATCTCTGAGAATCGCACCGATTGATGCAGTAGAGTTTCCAGCGTTCGAAAGTTCAACTATTAACTCCTCTACTTCTTTCTTATCGGTATTGGACCAACTTGGAGGGGTTTTAGAATCGGGCCTGTTTGAGCCACTACTTCCCTTACCTTTACTATGCATACGTGCCATACAAAACCACCTTGGACGAGCGTGCGACGGACCCTTCCTCTTTAATCGCTATGCAAACCATAGTCCAGAATATACTTCAAAGACGATGTTGCGCTCGGGCTAATCTCCCTGGGCCATTGGGCCATTCCCAACCTGGGGCTTCAGCCCTTGCTGAACCGATTAGAGCATTTTTCTGCCAAACTAGAACTTCGTCTCCTCTTCTAATTTCGCCCTTAACATAATCAACATTACTCGAAAATAGGTCACCTTTCCATATGTGGTCATCATAGAGGAAAACTCTAGATAATGTTTCATACTTATCTAAGATAGGTAAACAAAACTTAGAAAATGCAAATCTGGCACTCCTAGGATTCCATTGTGCTAATTGCATACCATCTTTCTTTATTGTGAAAATAGGCGGTCTTCCTTCGACTATTGTATCTTTTAACCATAAATCGCTACCATGTTGAAATCTAGAAAGAGATTTTAATTTTCCTAAACGGTGCTGACTTTCCTTTAATTTCTTAATTTGGAAATCCTCTACAGCCCTATCAACTTCGTTATTCAACATAGATAATGCATCTGATGATCCGGCTGAGTGGCCTTTTCTAGTATCTATTACGTCTATATCATTAATATCTAAATATACTCCAGAGTGATTTATTATTCTAGAATAATCTAATCTTTTAGTTAAATTACTGATCATCTCTCGAATTATTTTTAATTCATCAATATCCCAATCTCCAGTAACTGGTATATCATAATTACTAGCTGGCCATATGTCTTCTAATTCTCTAGGAACGAGTCCTAAAGGTGCTGTAACCATTACCTCATGAATTCCTCGTGAATTGACAGATTTAGCAAATCTTTGATGACTTTGAGATAAACGATATGGTTTAGTTGCAGAACAAGGGAGTAAAAGTAAAACTTGAGTTTGATGTTCTGGAGGGGTATGGTGATGAGATATCCTATATCTCCAGTCTTGGATTAGGGCATCAGAACGACTAGTGTATGAATTACACCTAAGGCTAGCCTTACTCCCCAAGATTCTAGATAGCCCGGCCCTTCCTCCGTCATAATTGCTCATCCTAGTATCATGAAAGCGTAAATGCTCAACAGTTCTCGGACTAGATGTACTCTGGCGTTCCGCTAATTCTCTTAATGAGCCTTCACGAATAGCCGATCTAGTAGCAGAAATTGCATTTTTCCATTCATTACACTGGGCAAGAATATCGGAACTTTCTTCCAACGAAGAATCCACTTCACGAGGGCCAAGAGTAGTCAGGAGAATACCGAGGGCGGCAGCAGTTCTAGAACGGGATAAATCAAACAAGTCTACACCTAGCCAAGAAAGAAGTGCACAATTATCCGGCCCTCCGATCCCAGGAGTCCAGATTAGAGATGAAGGAAATTTGACTCTTATTGTATCTATAGCATTTACTAACATGCCTTGTTTCTTAACTAATTGAGGGGCGTCGACTAATACGACTATGGAAGGTTCTAAATCATCTCTATTCAATTTAATGTCATGATGAAGAGATTGCCAAGAAACTAACATCGTTTCAGTACCAGAACTTGTTTTTCCAGAGTCTGATTCTGCAAGACTTGGCGGCAGAATTAGACCTTCTATTGAATTCCAAGTATCTTTTGAGTCAAAAGGAAAACATAGATTCCCACGAGTTGAAACGGATACTCTGGC
>Ga0302119_10000300_pt1 | contig 21836 bp, 15 predicted proteins | sample AG5_Tmax_MG_FD_203114 | JGI IMG/M metagenome (GOLD analysis project Ga0302119, IMG submission 203114) | Marine microbial communities from Western Arctic Ocean, Canada - AG5_Tmax | ecosystem: Environmental > Aquatic > Marine > Oceanic | place: Canada: Western Arctic Ocean | collected 2017-10-01 | reverse complement strand
CACACCTCTATATAGTTGTTGGGTTTTGCCTCGTTGGTGCTCACCTTTGCTACTGTCTTATTGGTGGAGAGTCCAAAAGAAATGGGAAGCCCTGTCTCCCTTATAATAGTGCGGCGCAACTCCTTGGCCCATTTATAACAACCGTGAAAGCGATCCATGCCACTTATGTCTATATAAAACTCATCGATAGAAGATTTCTCATATAAAGGCGATTGCTCCTTAATGATTTCCGTTACCGTGTCAGAATACTTGCTGTATATGCTGGCATTGCCTTTTATTACGATGGCGTTAGGACAAAGCTGTTGGGCCATGCGCATGGGCATGGCGGAGTGAATGCCATAGGCACGGGCCTCATAACTGCAAGCTGCTACTACGCCACGGCCACTTGTGCCTCCAACCAATACTGGTTTTCCATTTAGGCCAGAGTCAAGCAGGCGCTCACAAGCAACGAAAAAGGCGTCGAGGTCTATGTGTATAATTGATCGGTTTTGCATGGCCTTGAAATTTTCCTTAAAGATATTACGTTTTGTAACAAATAAATAGCTATCATTGTGATAAATAATCACAATGAGCATATTTTCAGATAACATAAAGCTTTTAAGAATAGAGAAATCTTTGACCCAGCAACGGATTGCTGACAACTTAATCATCACGCGTGATCGTTTAGCGTCTTATGAAGCGGGTAGAAACGAGCCGCCTTTTGAGATTCTTAATAGGATATCCAGATACTTTCATGTGAGTATTGATGTGCTCATAAACGTTGAACTGGGCAAGGTGCCTTATGGGGATCTTGTACATTTGGATAATAACAGGATTTTGATGCCGATTGTAGTGGATAGTGATGGCAATGATTTAATTGAGGTCGTACCTGTCAAAGCTTCAGCTGGATATTTAAATGGTTATGCTGATCCAGAGTATATAGAGGGGTTACAGCGCATGAAGCTACCCTTTATGCCAGTAGGCAAGCACAGAGCATTTCCCATTAATGGAGATTCTATGCTGCCTGTTCAAAGTGGTTCTTATGTTGTGGGGCGATTATTGGAGGGCTTTCAGAACATTAAAGATGGAAGAACCTATGTCTTAGTCACAGAATCTGATGGTATTGTGTATAAACGCGTGTATAATAAGGTGCACGAAGATGGCAGTCTGCATCTGCATTCAGATAATAAGGTGTATGATCCATATACGGTCAGCGCACAGGAAGTGTTGGAAATTTGGGAGTTTGTGTGTCTGATCAATACTCAGGAGTACTCAGCAGAAGATCTCAACCTCGATAGTGTGATGGGAATGTTACGCGACCTCAAGGTAGAGCTGGCACAGGTCAAGGGCAATAAATAAGAGGCGTCACGTTGGCCCGGAGAGTCGTTTTCTGAGTTAAAAAGCGTAGAAGACAATTATAACGGCAACACCATTTTGGGGAACAAATGATACTTCTTAGAACTAATGTTCTTTGCCGTCCCAAACTTTTTCCCCACATTCGCACCCACGGACAATGAGTACTTTCGACATCATAGTAATAGGGGGCGGACATAATGGCCTGACTGCGGCATCGATGCTGGCAAAAAGAGGCAAGCGTGTTTTGCTATTGGAAAAACAGGGTCAGCTCGGAGGCCTTGGAGCAGCCGGCATCCTGGCTGATACTAGTTTAGTTCGGGCCTCAATGTTGAAAGAGCTCGGCCTGGAAAAGTATGGGCTGGTACTCAAGGGGTCAAGGGTTCCTATCGTTCTGCTTGGAAAAGAGAGACAGGAATTGCTTATATCTGGTAATCACACTGAGACTTCTGAGCGCATAGCAAAGGTTTCTCAGCATGATGCAGTAGCCTATCTAAGATTGCGAACGTTTTTGGACAAGGTCTCGCCTTTAATAAGGAGCCTTATGAATGAAACCCCACCAAACATTCAAAACCTCGGCATGAAAGAGGTGTGGAACCTTGGCAAGAAGGCCTTGGGCTTAAAGATGCTCGGTAATGAAACAATGTTGGAGTTTCTGAGGATTGCGCCGATGTGTGTAGCGGATTACCTTAACGAATGGTTTGAAACTGATTTTCTGAAAGCAGGTCTTGCTGCGCCTGCACTGCAAGGCTCTTTCACTGGGCCTTGGTCTGCAGGTAGTAATTTGAACTTTCTTCTTTATGAATGTTTAGCACAAGAGGAGGTGGAAGGAGGTGCATTAGCTCTTATTGGGGCTCTTGTAAAAGCTGCTGAAAATTTTGGCGTAGAGGTTAGAATCAATACAGAGGTTACTGAGGTGGTTGTTGAAAATGGTGCAGCGGTAGGAGTTAGAGTGGGAGGTGAGGTGCTGAGAGCCGGCGTGATCATGAGCTCTTGCTCTCTTAAGCAAACTATGCTAGATAGGGTCAACCCGACTGAGCTTAACCTGGATACGGAGATGCAGCTCAACGGACTCAGGTCTAGGGGAACAACGGCCATCGTTAACATAACATTTGATCAGGAGATATGGTTTGGCAAGGGTGAGGAGCACAACGCAGTGTATAGAACTGGAAATTCCATTGATGAGATGGAGAAAGCCTTTGACTGCTCAAAATACCGGGAGTACTCACAGCATCCATTGATGGAAGTCAGGGTGTCTAAAGATAGAAAGGCAGCGAACATAATGGTCCATTATGCCCCCTATGATCTGGAAGGAGGCTGGACCGATCAGGCGAAAGTTGGGTTGCTGGACAATGTCATCAGGGAGCTCAATCAATATATGAATAACGATGCCAGTATCGTAGCCTCTGAGGTCATCTCACCCAAAGATATAGAAGAGTGTTTTGGAATACCTGGGGGGCATATTTATCATGCTGAACATGCTATTGATCAGTTGATTACCCGTCCATTTCCGTCATTCATGCAATATAAAACTTCTGTTCCAGGCCTATACCATTGTGGCAGTGGAGCACACCCTGGTGGTGGACTTACATGTGCTCCGGGCTACCTCGCTGCCTCTACACTCTAAATACCAGGTTGTAATTCTGCTTGCTTACTTAAAAACGTACTTAGGCATAAAAATGGCATAATATATTTGCTGAATGAATAATAGCGTTTACCTTTGCAGAATATTAAATGGTATATCTAGAATAAGACAGAATAAATACGGCATTAAAAGCACTATTGCTTAGTAAATATTTTAATTAGAAGCCACTTTGCAGAATATAATAAATACAGTTTATGGAAAGGCCGCTTTAATGTGCCTTTTGTCTCTTGTCACCTTGATAACAGTAGCGGATGACGATTGGAAGATTAAGGTCAATGGTCGCGTAACAGAGGACACAGAAAAACTAGAGGGTGCGGTAATAAGCCTTGTCAATAACTCACGATTGATACAAGAGGTTATCACTTCTGGAAATGGCAAGTTCATTTTTGTTCTTCAACCTGGAAACGATTATTTGATTGAGGTAGCCAAACCAGGCTATGCTAATAAGTCCATTACGTTTTCTACGAAGAATGTGCCTGAAGAAAATATTCGGGACGGTTTTCCGGATTTTCCAGTTGAGATATGCTTATTTCAGGAAATTGAAGGCGTCAATACGGCAGTTCTGGATAATCCAATCGGGAAAATACGATACTCTGCAGGCAGTGATAATTTTACGATAGATATGGATTACCATAGGTCAGTTAAAGCTGATCTAACTCGACTTCATAAGCAGATGAAGACAGCACTTGCACGTGCCAGAAAAGAGGAGGGTATCTATAGAAAAGGACAACTTGCGGAGAATGGTAATAATATTAACACCACCCCTAACGACGAATCTGACAACTCGATGATTCCTGAGATTGTTGTGGAGGCCAATAATCTCGTTAGCGAAGAATCGATACAGGGGTCGGATCGTCAGGGTGTGGCTTTATTTACTGGTTTAGAATTACTTGATCAAAAACGCTCTAAGATTCGAGAGGAATTGCATTATTTACCCGGGTCTCTTGTAAGTGTAGAAACCTTCAGGGACGGAGAGAAAGAGGTGCTGATCCGCATCGTGCACCGGGCGGACATCTATACTGAGTACAAACGTGTAACCCAGCCATGGGGCTCGAAGTTCTTCTTTAGGGACAACACAATTATTACCGAACATTTATTCCATCTAGAATCCAATCTAGAAGCACTGTTGGAATCTAAGGTGTTTAGGTTCTAGGTTCATTCTTGACTTTTGCCCATTTCCTTCAGACTACCATGCGCATTTTTTCAATAATTTCGTAGCTTAGCATCATGCTTTATTGGCGCTATTTGTATTGTCAATAAGCAATATTGCCCTATGGATGCGGCTTTGGCTCAGTTTTGGGTGGATATTATTGTGAAATAAGCACGGAATTTACATCAATACAATATCGTGAGGTTCTTAACAATTACATTGGCGTTAGTTTTCGTTACAACATTATGTAGCGCACAGGAGACCTGGACTTTTGTCATTGATGGGCGTGTTATAGAGGGATCCACAAAGGTCGATAAGGCTGTAGTAACACTTACCAAGAATGGTGCTTTTGACAAGAAGACACGTTCTGCAGCTAATGGTAAATTTTCGCTTGTCCTGCAACCCAATAATGACTACCTAATTGAGATCTCTAAAGGCGGATATGTATCCAAGTTAATTAGTGTATCAACGAAAGGGGTCCCTGATGATAAAGTGGGGAAGGGGTTTCCCGTATTTCCAATTGAGATTGGAATCTTCAAGGAGATGCAGGAATTGGATACGGACATACTGAAAGAGCCCATAGGGAAGATAATGTATTATGAAAAAGAGGACGATTTTAACTATGATAAATCTTATGTTAAACAGGTAAAGTCTAAATTGGACAAGCTTGCCAAAGAGGCGGAAGCGCTCACAATTAAGAAAGAAGCAGAAGCTACTGCCAAAGCCAAGTCAGAAGCAGCCGCCGCTTCCAAAGCTAAGTCAGAAGCAGAAGCCGCTGCTAAAGCCAAGTCAGAAGCAGAAGCCGCTGCTAAAGCTAAGTCTGAAGCCGAAGCCGCTGCCAAAGCCAAGTCTGAAGCAGAAGCCGCTGCCAAAGCCAAGTCTGAAGCCGAAGCCGCTGCCAAAGCCAAGTCAGAAGCAGAAGCCGCTGCCAAAGCCAAGTCAGAAGCAGAAGCCGCTGCTAAAGCCAAGTCAGAAGCCGAAGCTGCTGCCAAAGCCAAGTCTGAAGCCGAAGCCGCTGCTAAAGCCAAGTCAGAAGCCGAAGCCGCTTCCAAAGCTAAGTCAGAAGCAGAAGCCGCTGCTAAAGCCAAGTCAGAAGCAGAAGCCGCTGCCAAAGCCAAGTCAGAAGCAGAAGCTGCTGCTAAAGCCAAGTCAGAAGCCGAAGCTGCTGCCAAAGCCAAGTCTGAAGCCGAAGCCGCTTCCAAAGCTAAGTCAGAAGCCGAAGCCGCTTCCAAAGCTAAGTCAGAAGCAGAAGCCGCTGCTAAAGCCAAGTCAGAAGCAGAAGCCGCTGCCAAAGCCAAGTCAGAAGCAGAAGCTGCTGCTAAAGCCAAGTCAGAAGCAGAAGCCGCTGCCAAAGCCAAGTCAGAAGCAGAAGCTGCTGCTAAAGCCAAGTCAGAAGCCGAAGCCGCTGCCAAAGCCAAGTCAGAAGCAGAAGCCGCTGCTAAAGCCAAGTCAGAAGCAGAAGCTGCTGCTAAATCCAAGTCAGAAGCCGAAGCTGCTGCTAAAGCCAAGTCAGAAGCAGAAGCCTCTGCCAAAGCCAAGTCAGAAGCAGAAGCCGCTGCCAAAGCCAAGTCTGAAGCCGAAGCCGCTGCCAAAGCCAAGTCAGAAGCAGAAGCCGCAGCCAAAGCTAAAGCTAAGTCAGAAGCCGAAGCCGCTGCCAAAGCCAAGTCAGAAGCAGAAGCTACTGCCAAAGCCAAGTCAGAAGCAGAAGCTGCTGCCAAAGCCAAGTCTGAAGCAGAAGCTGCTGCCAAAGCCAAGTCAGAAGCCGAAGCAAACAGGGTCACAGACTTGGAAAATAGTTACAATGCAGCAATTTCTGAAGGTGATATTGCCATGGGGAAGCAGGATTATACATACGCTACCAATATGTATAAGAAGGCTTTGGGATTGAAGCCTTCAGAAACCTATCCTGAAAACAAAATAGAGGAGATAGTGAAAGCTGTACAAAAAGCAGCCAGGGGAAAAGCAATAGCCGAGGCTAAACAAAGAGAGCTTCAACAGCAGTATGATGCTTTGATTGGCGATGCTGACAAAGCAATGGCAAGTGGAGATTACGCGGCAGCCATATCTGAATATGAGGAAGCCGTTGAATTGTTTCCGAAAGAAGAGTATCCGAAGAAACAAATCTCTATTGCCGAGAAGAAAGTGAAAGAACTCGAAGCGGCCAACTTGGCAGCAGCGGAATTAGCGGAGAGAAAGGCGGTAGAGGAGGCAAAAGCTGCCACAGCATCAGAAGCCAGGAGGTTGGCAGAGGAAGAAGCAGCAGCAAAGACTGCCAGACAGCAGAAGATTGATGATGCATATAATACTGCTGTGGGGTCTGGAGATAAATTTGCAAAAGCAAAGAAGTACAATGAGGCTATTGTGGCCTATCAGGAGGCACTAACTATTAAGCCGGAACAATCGTACCCGCAAACTCAAATAGAGAAGATTGATGCTTTAATTCAGGCAGAAAGTGGAGCAAAATTGGAGGATGAAAATAAGAAATTCGAGCTTGAAAAGAAGTACCGATCTGCCGTGGCCAACGGGGATATGTCAATGAAATTCAACAAGTACGGTGAGGCACGGTTGTTCTATGAAGAGGCAGCAGGCATTAAGGTCTCAGAGACCTATCCAAAGAATAAGCTGAAGGAGATTGAAGCTATTGAGGAAGCAGCCAAAGTTGAAGCAAGTGCTGCTTTGGGGAAGCAATATGATGACGCCATAGCAGCAGCTGATCTCTCCTTGCAAGATGGGAGTTACGGTGAAGCAAAAAATAAATATATGGAAGCCATAGCGCTTCAACCAGATAAAACATATCCCAATGAGAAACTTTCGGAAATCGAAAGATTAATTGCTAATGAGGCGAAAGACAAAGCCGAATCGGCAAAAATTGCCAGGCAACTTGACGAGGAATATAGAGCGATTATCACAAAAGCCGATGCTGCTGTGGCCACTAAAAACCTGGATGCTGGGAGAAGCGGCTATGAAGAGGCCTTAGCTATCAAACCTGATGAGGAATATCCTAAAAATAGGATTGCGGCAATCGACAAGCAAATTGAGGATGCTCAGTTGGCAAAAGATGCAGCAGCTAAAACTAAGCTTGATGCAGAATTGAAGGCTAGGGCAGATGCAGAAGCCAAGAGAAAGGAAGATGCTGATGCTGAATCAAAGAGAAAGGCTGAAGAGGCAGCTGCTGCGGAGGCTAAAAGTAAAGCAGATGCCGATGCCAAAGCAGAGGCTATTGCAAAGGCTAAGGCAGATTCAGCCAGAAAAGCGGAAACTTTGAGGAAACTAGACGAGCAAAAAGAGAAAGATAGATTGGCTGCGAACGAGAGCAACACAGAGTCACATTCTGAACTTGATGATAGCGAAAAAGCCAGGCACATTCGCCAAATGCAGGAGGAGGCACACAAAGGGATGACAGATGATGAGCGTCAGCGGTATTTAGGCGAGGTTGCCCTCGAGTACCCACCGGGTTTAACAGAGGAACGATATATGGATGTTAAGAAACAGGTAACAATACGTATAGTTGTGGAAGATGGTCATGCCACTATGTTTAAAAAGGTAATTCAGCCGTGGGGTCAGACCTTCTACTTCAAGAATGGCATGAATACAACTAAATACCTTTGGGAATCAGAGTCTGATGCAAACTAAGGTTTATAGGGCCTCTTTCGTATGGTGATAATAGAAATTTATCTAATTAGAGAAGATGCTTGTCGTATATTGTATACACTGATCGCATTGATTATGTAAATTTAGATGAGATTGATGGATTGTATCGCTTTCAATTGCTCAATTGTACTGGTAGATCAGGAACGATGATCCCGCAACGGCATATACTTGTCACATTTACTTGCCTTTTACTGAGTGTGTTAACTCATGCACAGGAAGCCTGGACGGTAGTGCTCAATGGTAAAGTAAGTGAATATGAGAACCCTTTGAATAGGGTGGTGCTGATCCTTAAGAAGAATGGACAGGAGGTTCAGAAGTTATTTACTGCACCAAATGGGAAGTTCACCGTAGAACTTTATGCTGACAATGAATATCACCTCCAATTTACCAAAAAAGGTTATGTAACCAAATTCATTGAATTCAATACGAATAACGTACCCAAAGCCAAAGAGGCAGGTCTTTATAGTGAATTTATCTTTGAAATTGACCTATTCAAGGAAATGGAGGGCTTGAATACCTCTATCTTAGAGTTTCCTGTTTTTAAAGTTAAGTACTACCCAGATCTTAAAAATCTCGATTACGATAAAAAGCACGAAGCTAAAATAAGGTCGCGTCTTAATGTGCTGTTGAAAGACTACGCGGCAATGAAAGAGAGGGAAAGTTCAGACGCTGAGAATGCCAAGGTCTTAGTGGAAAAGAACAGATTGAATGAGGGCTATAATATGCAAATTGATATAGCCAATAGCTTTGCCCAAAAGAAGAAGTATAAAGAAGCTCAGGATGCTTATGAAAAGGCACTTGTAATTAAACCCAAAGCTTCTTTTCCCAGAGACAGGATTGTGGCGATAGAGAAGCTTATCAAGAAGCAGAATACTGAGAATAAGCTATCTAAGGAGATGGAGGAACGCTATACAGAACTTCTTAAGTCCGCTGACGTAGCGTTCAATAATGACAAATATGCTTCGGCAAGAAGCTTATACAGGCGCGCAGCACTTATAGCACCAGATAGAAGTTATCCTATTGAGCGAATAGTTACGGCGGGGGATGAATTGGCATTGACCAAGGGCGCTGCTCCGTTCAAGAATGTTGCTGATGAAAAGTATGGACTGATTCTATCAAGGGCGGATAATGAATACATGGGAGAAGACTACATGAGGGCAAGAAACAGCTACGCAGCTGCCCTGCGAGTCAAAACTAGTGAGCAGTACCCTAAAATACGCATACGCAAGATAGATAGCATTGTGACAGCTAACAAAGTACAGAGGGCAGAAGTTGTCTCTGCTGTTACTGCTAAAAAGCCAAAGCTCAGGAGAGGGAGTAAAGCGAGGATACCACCCCGTAAAACAGAGGAAGAACATCTGAATGAGTATCTTCTTAATTTAGCTGAGAAATACGATGAAGGTATTACAGAGGAGCTCGAAGTTAGTGGGGGTAAGAAAGTCACAAGAATTATTGTGGTAGAAGATGGGAAGGCGAATGAATACAAGAAGGAAGTATTTTCATGGGCAACGTATTATAGAAAAAACAATGAGATTATACCTAAGTACGTATTTGAAAATGAGACTAAGCGATAAACAGACAATAGAGTGTGCTGGATTTTGCAAAGACCCTACTCGGAAAGCTAATTTAATAGTGAGCGCTGCTTCGGTTTAACAATTGATTATACGACGCTATTAGATGGAATACCTAATACCTATTATTGCTCTTTTTTCCTCCTTGCTTACTTTTTTTTCTGGCTTTGGTCTGGGAACCATTATGGTGCCTGTCTTTCTGCTGTTTTTCTCAGTAGAGCTGGCAATAACTCTCTCCGGCATTGTTCATTTGCTAAATAACATGTTCAAGATATCGCTGGTATGGAGATTTATTGACAAGTCTGTATTGTTTCGCTTTGGGTTGCCCGCACTTTTTGCAGCGTTTTTCGGAGCGCAACTTCTGTCCCGTTTGGCAGATGTCGAGCACTTGATTGATTTCTCTATAGGAGGCTATAGCGGTCAAACCTCATTACTTAAACTATCTATAGCCGCGTTGCTATTTGTCTTTGCAATGGTTGAATTGCTGCCATTTACTAATAAATTCACAGTGTCAAAAGACAAGCTGATCATTGGTGGACTGCTCAGTGGATTTGGTGGGGGGATATCAGGGCATCAGGGAGCGTTACGGACAATATTCCTTGTCAAAGCAGGTATGTCTTCAGAAGGGTTTATTGCAACTGGAATCTCAATAGCCCTTATTGTAGATCTAACCAGGATACCAATATACTTTTCGGGTATGGATATGGCTTCCATTACAGACAATGCGTCCCTATTGGTTTCCGCAACATTAGCAGCATTTATTGGGGCGCTGATTGGCAGGTCCTATTTGAAGAAGGTTAAGATTGCGGCCCTCCAAACTCTTGTGGGTATACTCATCCTTCTTGTGGCACTATCTTTAGGGTTAGGATTTATCTAGAACGATCCAAGGTTCGGTATGTCGTAAGTAGATCTTCATCACTTCCTTCCATGTCAATGCCGATTGAACTCAGCAACTCTTTGGCACAGGCCTCTACCGGCACCTCAGGATAATAATGTTCTCTAGCGTAGTGAACAAATTTCAATACCTTAAAGCCATCAAGCCATGCGTATATCCTCTTAAGATAGGCCTCCTCAGATGCAGATTGACCAATACAGCTATTCAGGACGCTATAGAAGTTCTGACTAACCAGAAATTTACGTACAGAATGAGGAAGGGACTCAACTGTGTTGTCAAACAAATCCTCACTTGTACATTCTCTCAAAGCTACTAGGCTGCTGACAAACTTCTTAAGGTCTTTAAATGTCCTAAAGCAATACATTGGAAGTTCACTGTCCTTTCCGCGGTTTATCTGTTGTTCCCATTTTAACATGGCCCTGCCTGTACCAAACGGAACCCGCTCAGATACCCGTGAAGATGGATATACTGCTGTTGAGTTGAGTTCCTTAAACCCGCCAAGCGGGATCAGCTTGTGTAAAAAGTAAAAGTCTTCACCAGCCTTTCTCTTGTTCATTCCACCAGATTTGGCATATGTCCTGGCAGATACCGCCATACTAGACCCAATGGTGTGATAGGAGTACGGGTAACCAGCGAATCGTAAGGCATTGACATAGTACCGCAATCCAAGCTCGTATTTTCTGATGCCCAACGAATTCTTCTGCAAAGGGTGTTGATAGTAGATATTGCCCGCATGGAAATCGTCCTGACAGAAATTGATCTCCAACTCCTGAAGATAGTTAGCTTCAACTGTGCAATCAGCATCAAGGCAAACAATCAACCCATTGTAGTTAATTGAAGCAAACGCCTTCAACGCCGCGTCCATTCCAATCTTCCTTGCCAATCCTACGCCCGCTAGCTTATCAGGTAGATTCATAGCTTCCAGGATGTTACACCTTATTAGACTGCCCTGATTGCACACAATCCAGGATTCTATGTCTTTCACGCTCTGGAGGTTTTGTCTCATGATTGCCTCTTTTGCTGATTCTGATTGGTTGATTACCAGTATCACTTCTACTGGTTTATGGGGCAGATCACAACTGTTTAATGAAGTCAGGATCTTGGTTATTCCATTTTCATTATGGACCGGTATCACGATAATCATCTTTGTCTCAGTGCTCGTGTTGAGTTGAGGCAGTCCGGTCTTGTAGCCAAATCTGTTAAAGTAGAAATCAGATATTTCCTGCAGTGTTCTAGTCACAATAAAAACCAGTTGTTATTATCAGATTTGGCAACAAGTCTATGAAAATTACTGTCAGAAATTGATGCTTGCATTTGTATATTCGTGTGATCATGTAATTTGTACTCAGATGAAGCACTCAATAGACTTAAAATGTGAGACCAGTCCTGAATGGGTAAAAACTGTTATGGCAGATTTTGATTCATTCTTACTGGATCACGCAGATTGTGAGCGGAAAGCCTCTACTATGGCCTTGAGTATTATTGCTAAATACCCTGATCGCAAGGAGATTATCCCCGCCCTCATTGAAACTGCGCTTGAGGAACTGGAGCATTTTCAGCAAGTGTATAGAGTGATGGAGAAGAGGGGTGTGGAAATGAGCAAGGAGATAGAAAAGGATCCATACATTGGTGAGCTAATGAAGTTGAGCCACTCCAGTGGTGAGAAACGCTTTCTTGACCGCTTGCTGATTGCCTCTATTGTAGAGTGCAGAGGCACGGAGCGATTTAAGCTGGTGGCAGAAGCCCTGGAAGATGGACCATTGAAAGACTTTTACAAGATGCTCTGGACGGTGGAGGCAAAACATGGCAATATTTTTGTCCAAATGGCCCTGGAGTATTTCTCCAATGAGGAGGTCTATAGCAGACTTGAAGAATTAATGCTAGAAGAAGCCAGAATTGTCAACAATCTTGAACTTCGGGCAGCGGTACATTAGTGTGTAGCATTGCTGCGAATCTCACGAAGGGTTAAGTTTCTGATTTCCACCGTAAAGTGTTAATTTTGCAGTAGACTGAATCTGATTCATCATATCCAGTCTTCTGATGTAGTGATAGCAAACAGATCAGCATATTTGACGTGATGCTGCTAATTTGTTTCGGAAGATGAGAACGTCAATTCCATAAGAAAAAGTGCAATACTAACGTCTCAATAATACAAACATGTCAACAGTAAAATACCCAGAGGTTCAGAATTATATAGGTGGTACATTCGAGTCCAATGGGCAAAACAAAATGGACGTGCATTCTCCAATTAGTGGTGCATTGATCTCCACTATGCCTTTATCCACAGGGTCGGATTTGGACAAGGCAGTTCAGGCGGCAGAAGCTGCATACCCTTCCTGGTCGGAAACACCTGTTAAAGAGCGTGTTCAGGTCTTTTTTCGATACAAGAAACTGATGGAGGAGCATATTCAGGAATTGGCTGAATTGGTTTCCGCTGAGAATGGAAAGACACTGGCTGAAGCTACAGCAGAGGTGGAAAAAAGTATTGAACTCACCGAATTCGCATGCTCTATGCCACAACTTATTGGTGGAGAGTTAATGGAAGTGAGTAAGGGGGTAGAGTGCAGGATTGAGAATAAGCCACTTGGCGTTGTTGCTTCTATAGCTCCGTTCAACTTCCCTCATATGGTGCCACACTGGACCTTGCCCAACGCAATTGCTCTTGGAAATACAATGGTTATGAAGCCTTCTGAGAAAGTCCCGATTTCAGCAAACCGAATCGCAGCGATGCTCAAAGAAGCAGGATTGCCTGATGGAGTGTTCAATATTGTAAATGGTGACAAGAGAATTGTGGAGGCGATCTGTGCACATCCGGGAATCAAGGCAGTTTCATTTGTCGGGTCAACCAAAGTCGCTCAAATAGTTTATAAATCTGCAACTTCAACACTAAAGCGATGTTTGGCTCTTGGGGGTGCAAAGAATCATCTTATTGTATTACCTGACGCGCATGTGGAGATGACTGCTTCTAACGTGGTAGCTTCAATGTCGGGCTGCGCTGGCCAAAGATGTATGGCGGCAGCACAGATGATTGGCGTAGGGCCAATAGACCACATTATTGAGAAGATGGTTGATGAAGCAAAGAACATTGTTCCTGGTGACAACCTTGGGCCCGTAATATCTCAGGATGCGAAAGACCGCATAGAGCGGTATATTACAGATGCTGAGAATGCAGGTGCTTCTGTATTGGTCGATGGTAGAAACTGGACTGTGGATCGACAGGAGGGTGGATACTATGTTGGGCCTACGATAATCGACCATGTTACGCCAGATATGGCAATAGCTAAAGAAGAGGTATTCGGCCCTGTTATTTCTATTATTCGTGCTAAAGACTTGGATGAGGCCATTGATCTCGAAAACAGCTCAGACTATGGCAATGCTGCTGCCGTTTTTACCCAGAGCGGTGGAATGGCAAGACAAGTGATGGAACGTGCCAGCGCTGGAATGATCGGGGTAAATATTGGAGTTCCTGTACCCAGGGAACCATTCTCATTTGGTGGCTGGAATGATTCCAAATTTGGTGTTTGTGATATAACGGGCAAGAGTTCCATTGAATTCTGGACGCAGCTAAAGAAGACCACTACCAAGTGGAATGCTGATGCCAAAACTAATTGGATGAGTTAAAACAATCGCAATGAGTACTACTAAAATACCTGAAGCAGCGGAGATTCTGGCCCAAAATCTTGACCATACCTTGTTCGCCTGGGGGAAACAGGCAGGGCTTAACCCCATCAATGTAAAACGCGGAGAGGGCGTCTATATCTACGATAGGGATGATAAAAAATACATTGATTTCTCATCTCAACTTATTTGTGTCAATATAGGTCACGGGAACAAAAAGGTACAGGAGGCGATCCAAAAGCAGATGGATGAAGTATCCTATGTCTTTCCTGGCATGATCACTCAGGCCAGAGGGGCCCTTGGCAAGAAGCTGGCAGAAATAACGCCAGGAAATCTCACCAAAACATTCTTTACACTTGGCGGAGCTGAAGCGGTTGAGAATGCTATTAAAGTCGCGCGCGTGTACACCGGGCGGTCAAAGATCATTACCCAATACCGTTCTTATCACGGTGCTACATATGGAGCCATTACAGCAGGTGGTGATCCAAGAAAGCACCCCGTTGACAGTCAGCAGATGCCCAATATCATTCATGTTGAAAATCCATATTTCTATCGCTGTCCATGGGGTACTTCATCGCCGGAAGAGTGTGGTGAAAAGTGTGCAGATAATATGGAAAGGGTGATTCAGTATGAAAACCCTAATAGTATAGCGGCAATAATTCTGGAAGGAGAATCTGGTTCCTCCGGGTGTATTAAGTATCCGCCAGGGTATTGGAAGAGAATTAGGGAGATTGCAGATAAGTACGGCATACTACTCGTTGATGACGAGGTGATGAGCGGATTTGGCAGAACAGGGAAATGGTTTGGCATAGACAATCATGGCGTTGTTCCTGATATGATGTGCGTGGCAAAGGGGTTAACATCAGGGTATCTGCCACTGGGTGGCTTGGTGGTCTCAGATAAAATTGCAGCGCATTTTGAGGATACCGCACTGCCAATTGGGCTCACCTATTCAGCGCATGCGGTCTCCTGTGCAGCAGCATTGGCCAATATTGCGGTTTATGAAGATGAACGCCTGATAGAAAATGCGTCAAAGATGGGACGTTACGTCGAGGCGAAAGTAGAAGAACTAAAAGCCAAACACCCGTCAATTGGAGATTTTCGCAATACCGGATTGCTGGGTTGCATTGAGTTGGTGAAGAATAGAGAGACGAAAGAGCCGGTTACACCGTGGAACGCCGGGCCAGGAGACATGGAGGTAACCAACAGGATGGCAGCAAAAATAAGGGAGCTGGGCATGTTTACATTTGTGAGGTGGAACTGGATCTTTATTGCTCCTCCTCTCTGTATAACAGAAGCGGAGATTGATGAGGGAATGGAAATTATATCACAGGCTATTTCGATAGCTGATGAATATTGCATCTAATTATTCAACCCAGGTTTTTCTATGCCGATCTCAGAATCTACAGCTAAAGTAACTGAACTTAGGACTGCCACTTTGTATCTCCGTGAAGATGATATCATATGCATTCGGTTGAAGGATGATGTTGATGTTAAGATAGCTGATGCAAGAGAGACTTTCGAGGAGGTGAAGCGTTTGGCAGGAGTTGGGAAGAAACCAGTACTTGTGTTTACGGGATCAAGGGGAACAATTAGTGATGAGGTCCGGCAATTTTCTGCGAGCCTGGAAGCAGCAGAGCCAACGCTTGCGGAGGCTGTTATTGCCAGGTCCTTAGCTCATAAACTGATGGTGAATTTTCTGATAGGGTTTATCAGGCTAGGGAGGCCAATGAGGCTTTTTGTACATGAACGTCATGCGGTATTGTGGCTGGAAGAAGAAAGAGTAAAGTATCTAAACACAATCTTAAAATGAGTACAGATATAGTAGAATTGGAAGAGGATGTATCTGACTCTCCCTTATATAGCGAGGACCTGGCACCCGTTCCTAAAGAAAAACGAACCTGGTCAATGTTCAACCTTGCGGCGATATGGGTTGGAATGGCCGTATGCATACCAACCTATATTCTAGCTTCATATATGATCAAATCAGGGCTGAGTTGGTATTCAGCATTGATGATTATTGCCTTAGCAAATCTGATCATAACAGTTCCCATGGTTCTTAATGGCCATGCGGGAGTCAAATACGGCATTCCATTCCCGGTCTTGGGCCGGGCAGCGTTTGGCTACAAGGGTATTCATCTAGCTTCAATTCTGCGGGCTATAGTTGCCTGCGGCTGGTTCGGTGTACAAACCTGGATTGGAGGACTGGCTTTCTATGCTATCTGGAATGCAGTTATGGGTGTGGAGGGCAGTGCTGAACTTGACTTGGGGAAATTTATTGGATTTGCGTTGTTTTGGGTGGTTAATGTGGTTTTTATCTGGAAAGGGACTGAGAGTATCAAGTGGCTTGAAGATTTTTCAGCTCCAATCTTGGTGCTAATTGGCTTACTGCTGATTGGATGGGGATATCATCAAGGAGGGGGCTTCAATGTGGTTTTAGACCAAAGTAAGCAACTCGAGAAGCCTGTTGCAACCCTGGTTTATGAATCAGGTATCGATAAATTGGTATTGTCCTTAAATCCTTTGCAAAACGTTGATGGTACCATAAAGGCATCTCATTATCAACTAACTATCCCAACGACTAACGCCACTGAGCAACAACGGTGGATGCCTGTTGAGAAACTGGGAGTCCCTATACTGATCAAACAGCTAACTGTAAATATTGATAGGGATGGCATCATTAATGGAGATAAGAACATAGAAGTTCAATTTCGGGACGAGGGTGATGGAGCCTATGATTTTATTTACTCCAGTGTTGTGAAGGTCTCTGTTGCCAAGGGAGACGATGCTGTAGGGCTTGGCAATAGTATTTGGCTGTATTTGATATGGTTGACAGCAATGGTAGGGTTTTGGGCAACTATGGCCATAAGCATAGCGGATATCACACGATTTACATCTTCTCAGAAGGACCAGGTAATAGGACAATTTCTGGGTTTGCCCGGAACCATGATTTTCTATTCGTTTGTAGGAGTGTTTGTAACCTGTGCCGCTGTGATAGGGTTCAAAGATGTCCTTATTGCCGATGACGCACCATGGGACCCGGTTTCGCTTTTGGGTAAATTTGAAAGCGTCCCCCTGGTAATTACTTCGCAGATCTTCATGATTATTGCTACATTAAGCACCAATATAGCGGCCAATGTGATCGCGCCATCTAATGCCTTTTCTAATTTGTTTCCTCAGAAGTTGAGCTTTAGGAGCGGCGGCATACTTACCGCTGTCGTTGGAATATTGGTATGTCCTTGGTGGGTATTGGGCCGTATTGAGGAATACCTGATTTTGTTCAGTGGCCTTTTAGGGCCGGTATTGGCCATCATTATTTGTGACTACTATGTGCTCAGGAAGAAAAAGTTGGTACTGCCAGACCTGTACAAGAAATCTGGGATCTATACTTACTCCAATGGGTTCAATATCGCTGCTATAGTTGCTTTTGCGGTGGGTGGGGTATTGGCTATAGTAGGCAAGTGGGTGCCCGTTCTTGAACCACTCTATAACTTATCTTGGTTTACCGGTTTTATCGTTGCTTTTGGAATATACTATCTGATGATGAAGAAAAACTTCTCCTCAGACTAAAGTTAAATGCAAGTTGAACGGGCATCTTTTTAAGGTGCCTGCCGGCATTTCTTGCAGAAAATTTGGCAATAGTGATATAGGTAGGTTTTTCTATTCTCTATTTGACCTTTCCATGGTTGCCAACTACACAGTTCTTTTCCTGTACTTTCTTATCTCATTCCTTAGTGCGTGATAGCCGCCTCCGTTTTTCGCTTTCACTATTGACATTTTCAATTTATTAGAGTAGTATTGTTATAGAGTCTTATCAGATGATGCGCTCCCTTATACGAACAGCTTAAATTGATTTAATATAGTGTCGGTACTAATAAAGAACGGAAGAGTAGTAACTGCGGCAGATGACTATCACGCAGATATTTTCATTCAGGATGAAACGGTTACTACAATTGGGAAATCCCTTGATGTAAGTGCTGATGTAACAATTGATGCCAACGGGAAGTTGATTTTTCCGGGGGGGATTGATCCTCATGTGCATTTGGAAATGCCATTTATGGGCACCTATTCCAGTGATGATTATGAGACCGGAACAAGAGCGGCATTGTTTGGAGGTACCACCTCCGTAATCGAATTTATTTTGCAAACCCAGGGAGACACTTTACACAACGCTTTGAAAACATGGCAGGAGAAATCAATTCCAAAAGCAGTTGGTGACTTTGGTTATCACATGGCGGTTACAGACTTTAATGATGCTGTTGCTAAGGAAGTGGTGCAGATGATCGAGGAGGAGGGGATTACTTCCTTTAAGACATTTATGGCCTATAAAGGAGCATTAATGATTGATGATGGTCAGATGGTTCAACTGATGAAGGTGGTGAAGAAGCATGGGGGGATTGTCACCGTTCATGCCACCAATGGAGACATGATAGACACACTGATCTCGAAGAACCTTGAGGCAGGTAATACAAAGCCGTTGTACCATTATCTCTCACAGCCCGAGGTTACAGAAGCAGAAGCATCCGGAAGATTTTGTGACATGTTGAATTACACCGGTTGCCCGGGATATATTGTGCATATGACCTGTGAAGGGGCCCTGAATGCTGTCAGGAAAAGGACACAGCGCAACCAGAAGGTATTTGTGGAGACTTGCTCTCAATACCTGATGTTGGATGCTTCTTTGTACGAGCGGGAGGACGGAGCTAAGTGGGTGATGAGTCCGCCACTAAGAGAGAGGAAGGACCAGGAAGCACTGTGGAGCGGTATCAACCAGGGAATCGTCCAGGTTGTCGGAACGGATCATTGTCCATTCAAACTGGGTCAAAAAGAAATGGGTAAAGACAATTTTGCAAAGATCCCCAATGGCCACCCGGCTATTGAGCATCGGATAGAATTCATGTATTCGGAAGGAGTCAGATCAGGTAAGATATCACTTAATAAATTTGTGGAGGTGTGTTCAACCAATGCGGCAAAGATCTTTGGAATGTACCCCCGAAAAGGTACTATCTCTGTTGGGTCGGATGCAGACATTGTCATTTTTGACCCCCATAAGGAGCATGTGGTGTCTGTAGATACCCATCATATGAATTGTGATTATTCCGGCTATGAGGGGTGGAAAGTAACCGGAAAAACAGAAACGGTACTCCTGAGAGGTAAAGTAGCCATCAGCAATGATGAATGTCACTTGAAACCTGGTGACGGGCAATTTATTCCCCGGGGAAAATCCTCGAATGTCATTTAGTAATTTAACCTTTTAGATATGCCAAGAAAAGTAAAATCAGGATTGATACAGCTAAGCCTTCCCATGACTGAAGGGGAAGGGTCCATACAGGAAATTATGGATGCCATGTATGACAAACACATCTCTTATATTGAAGAGGCGGGGGAGAAGGGAGTCCAGATACTCTGCTTACAGGAAATCTTCAATACACCCTATTTCTGCCCGGGACAGGATAAAAAGTGGTATGAGTCTGCAGAGTCCATTCCAGGCCCAACTACCGAGCGGTTACAGGAATATGCGAAGAAATACGATATGGTTATTATTGCGCCGCTCTATGAGAAGGAGCAGCCCGGGGTATTGTACAATTCAGCTGCAGTGATTGATGCGGGTGGTGAATATCTGGGTAAGTATAGAAAGAACCACATTCCGCATACTACCGGGTTCTGGGAAAAGTTCTTCTTCAAGCCAGGTAATCTAGGATACCCGGTATTTGAAACTAAATACGCGAAGATTGGTGTGTATATCTGTTATGATAGGCATTTCCCTGATGGTGCACGCTGCCTGGGACTCAATGGTGCGGAGATCGTATATAACCCTTCGGCCACCGTGGCAGGCCTTTCGCAATATCTTTGGAAGCTGGAGCAACCGGCTCACGCTGCTGCGAACGGGTATTTTATGGGCTGTATCAACAGGGTTGGCGAAGAGAAGCCATGGAACCTTGGGAAGTTCTACGGAACGTCTTATCATGTAGATCCAAGAGGGCAAATAATTGATGAAGCTTCGGAGGATAATGATGAATTACTGATATCTGAATTTGACCTTGACTTGATTGATGAGGTGAGGTCAACCTGGCAGTTTTATCGCGACCGGCGTCCGGAAACCTATGCTAAATTGGTTGAGTTATAACTAATTTGCTGAATCTGTTCAGGCTGCTGAGGATATTGAATAAGTGCTAAATCGATGCAATTTTTGTTAATTCATATTAAGATGTTACTTGTGGTGTGATCTAGCTGTATATCGGCCTTGCAAGGATTGCTTATTACTTTATTTAACATGTCAGAATTTAAAAAACCATCATCTGAAAAGGCCTTTGAGAAGAATTTTGCACAGATCAAACCCTTAATGAATGATACACAGGCCTTCTATGAAAGCTCACGGTGTTTGTTCTGTTTTGACGCTCCCTGTGTGAATGCATGTCCTACTGGAATTGACATTCCTTTATTTATTAGGCAGATTAGTACAGGCTCCAATGAGGGTGCCTCTAAAACAATTTACGACTCCAATTGGCTGGGTCATTCTTGTGGACAGGTGTGCCCTACGGAGGTTCTTTGTGAGGGTGCATGTGTCTATAACAATCAGGATGTTAATCCGATTGATATAGGAAGACTGCAGGCCTATGCTACTGACAAAGTAATACAGAGTAAGAAGAATCTGTTCCTGGTTGGGAAGCCCAATGGGAAGAAAGTAGCGATCATAGGGGCCGGGCCCGCTGGAATATCCTGTGCTTGTGAGCTCAGAACGTATGGGTATGAAGTGGATATTTATGAAGCAAAAGCAAAACCATCAGGTTTGACAGTGTACGGGGTAGCACCTTACAAAATCACAAACAAGGCAGCTCTGGATGAGATAGACTATCTGCAGAAGCAGTTTGACTTTAAGATACACTATAATTCTCCCATTAGCTCTAACAAGGATCTTGCAAAACTTGAGAAAAACTATAAGGCCATCTTCATAGGTATTGGGCTGGGAGCAACATCTATTATTGGCTTGCCGGGAGACAAATTGAAAAACTGTGTTGGTGCTGTGGAATTTGTTGCAAAGCTGCGTATGGGCCACCAGAGAGTACATGTAGGGAATAAGGTGGTGGTTCTGGGTGGTGGCAACACAGCGATGGATGCTGCTTCAGAGTCTGCACGTATGGGTGCTGAAGAAGTTACATTGGCGTACCGGAGGTCCAGAGACGAGATGGGTGCCTATGAATTTGAATATGACCTGGCGAAGGGGGTAGGGGCCAATGGGGTGTTTAACCTCACGCCCATTGAAATTATTGGGAAGAAAAAAGTTGAGGGCGTACGGTTTATTCGCAATAAGTCAGCCTATGGAGAGATAGAACCGATAGAGGGAAGCGAGTTTACAATTGACTGTGACATGGTAATTCTAGCCACGGGGCAGTCAAAGCAGGTTGGATTTCTTGAAAAAATAGAGAGCCTTAAGCTGGATAAAAAAGGTCGGATCATGGACAATCGTGGCCGCATTGTGGTTAACCCGGAGACGCATCAAACCAATAATCCCAAGTACTTTGCGGCTGGAGACGCTGTCAATGGAGGAGTAGAGGTGGTCAATGCAGTATATGAGGCTAAGATTGCTGCCAAAGGAATCCATAAGTATCTTGCTGGAAAAGACGGCAGTAGGAAGATCACCATCCCTGCACCGCCCAGCAGCAAAGGGGTAAAAAAGAAAAAGGGCGGTAAAAAATCAGTCCTGAAAAATCCCAATAGTTGACTCCATGGTGGGAAGTGATTAATTATTATAACAACCAAGCAATATGCCAGATCTATCGTCAAACTTAGCAGGTATAAAATCACCCAACCCTTTTTGGTTGGCATCGGCACCACCTGCAAACTCAGGGTATCAGGTTATGAAGGCCTTCGACCAGGGCTGGGGTGGGGCAGTTTGGAAAACATTAGGCGTGCCGGTGATCAATGTCTCAAGCCGTTATGGAGCAGTCAATTACCGCGACAATCGCATGATTG
>Ga0302119_10000297_pt1 | contig 21901 bp, 14 predicted proteins | sample AG5_Tmax_MG_FD_203114 | JGI IMG/M metagenome (GOLD analysis project Ga0302119, IMG submission 203114) | Marine microbial communities from Western Arctic Ocean, Canada - AG5_Tmax | ecosystem: Environmental > Aquatic > Marine > Oceanic | place: Canada: Western Arctic Ocean | collected 2017-10-01 | reverse complement strand
AGCTTTCGCTATCTCCAGTCGGCTTATCCTACGTGAGCAAGCTATCTCCAAAGAGATTTGTTGGTGTTATGTTTGGTATTTGGTTTTTTGCTTCTGCCATGGGTAACATGATTGCTGGCCAATTTTCCGGATACATGGAGAAGATTGCTCAGGAATCAAGCATGTCGGAGTTCTTTGAAATTCTGGTTTACATTCCTGTCGGTGCTGGAATAGTATTCTTTATTTTGAGTTTTGCTTTAAAGAAACTTACGCACGGCATTCATTAGAGACCATCTGGATTTAGGGTTAGGGTGCTTCAACATCTTATGGTTTGATTTTTGTAGCTTTGGCACTGTCTCAGAAAAGAAAGACCATGTTTAAATCAGCTTCTCTACTCATATTTTTTCTCTTGACCAGCACAGTTATTGCTCAGGATACTATTATCCCCGAAATCAAGTGGATGACATGGGAGGAGGCAATCGTTGCTCAAAAAGCGGCGAGGGATCTCTACCTAAAGGATAAGAAGGCCAACCCTGCTCCAAAGAAGATATTTTTGGATGTTTACACAACCTGGTGCGGCCCGTGTAAGAAAATGGATGCCACCACATTTAAATCTGCGACGGTGATACAGGCTATGAATCGGTATTACTATCCGGTAAAGTTCAATGCCGAACAAACCGACCCAATTATATATAATGAACATACGTTCATAAACCCAAACCCCGCACCGGTCAGGGGACGGAGAGGGGTGCACCAACTGGCTGCTTCTATATTAGACAATCAGTTGTTTTATCCTTCCTTTGTAGTGATGGACGAAAATACGAACAGATTGGTGATTCATAAGGGATATAAAGGTGAGTTGGTCATGGCTGGTATTCTTGCCTACTATGGCTCCAATGAATATGTAAAATACAAAGAGGCAGTGATGAAACAAATTGAGCAGCCTATAGAAAAAGGGGCAGCCGTTCAAAAATAGATCAGGGAGTATGAAAAATATTTATGCAATATTCATAGCAACGATGGTGCTTACTACTGCTGGAGCCTTTGGACAGGTGAATTGGGTTACCATTGATGAGGCCCAGGAGCTGAATAAAAAGGAGCCTCGCAAGATCATGGTTGACGTATATACAACATGGTGCGGCCCCTGTAAGATGATGGTAAAATACACCTTTAATGATAAGTTGATATCTGATTATATCAATAAATACTATTACGCTGTTAAGTTCAACGCGGAAGGGCCTGATTCCTGTACTTTTAAATCTACTGTGTTCAAAAATCCAGGCTATGTCAAGGACAAACCAGGTCGTAATGGAACGCACCAGTTCACTCAGGCGATAGCACCGGTAAACGGGCGGATAGCCTATCCTACAATTGTATTCATCGACCAGGAGCTGAACCTTGTTACTGGGGTACAGGGATTTCAAAAGCCTGAGCAGTTTGAGCCTATGCTCAAGTTCATTAAGGAGGATGCTCATAAAACTTCTAATTGGGAGGCCTTTATGAAATCTTTCAAATCTGAAAGGACTGTTAACTTTCCGACTCAATAGATTATGTTATATCCTATCTTCTTATGATGGCTCCTCTAGTTACGAATGACGCAATCGTTCTGGGAATTCTCATTATTATCCTTGCCTTTGTCTTTAAGACTTCTGAAAGTGATAATCCGTATCTAAAGAAATTTTATAAGTACGTTCCTTCCTTACTGCTCTGCTATTTCCTGCCTGCAATTTGCACATCACTTGGAATCATTGCACCTGAGTGGTACACACTTTCAGATGTTGCTGAGTTCTTCAAGGCGAGTGGTATTGGGGTGCCAGAGGATATGGGTCAGGATGACGTAATGCGAATAGCAGAGGAAAATGGTATGGAAGCTAATGTGATGAGTCAATTTCACAATAGCTCCTCCCTATACTATGTGGCTTCGAGGTTTTTACTTCCAGCTAGTCTGGTGCTGTTGAGTCTAAATATCGACCTGAAAGGGATTGTTGGATTGGGACCTAAGGCATTGATCATGTTCTTTACCGCTACTGTAGGGATCATCGTAGGTGCACCTTTAGCACTTTGGTTGGTTGGGACTCTTTCACCGAATGTGTTTTACACTTCAACTGGTGAGGCAATCTGGCCGGGGTTGGCAACAGTCGCAGGAAGCTGGATTGGTGGCGGTGCAAACCAGACTGCTATGAAAGAGATATTCGGATGTTCGGATAAGCTCTTTTCAGCTATGATTGTGGTAGACGTATTTGTGGCAAATTTGTGGATGGCCTTCTTGCTATATGGTGCGGGTATTAGTGACAAACTTGATGTTAGGCTAAAAGCGGATAGCTCAGCTATTGAATCTTTGAAGATGAAAATGGAGTCTTACTCCGAAAAAATTACGCGAATAGCCACCACGTCTGATCTGTTCATTATTGCCGCTATAGGCTTGGGCACTGTGGGATTGTCTCACATGTTGTCAGATATTATATCTCCTATAATAAGTGGGGCTATCTCAGAAGCCTTGGCTGTAAACCCTGGTTCTTGGGTGCAGTATGTTACGTCATTTGGATCAGGCTTCTTTTGGCTGGTGGTCTGTGCCACCACGTTTGGGGTGCTGTTGTCCTTTACTAGGGCCAGGGAGTACGAGGGTGCAGGTGCGTCTAAGGTTGGCAGCGTTTTTCTCTACTTGTTGGTAGCCACCATTGGAATGAAAATGAACATTGCCGAGCTGATTCGTGATTGGGACGTCTTCAAATACCTTATTATTATTGGACTGGTATGGATGACTATCCATATTTGTTTGCTGCTGCTTGTAGCAAAGATTATTCGGGCACCCTTCTTTTTTGTAGCCATCGGGTCACAAGCGAATGTAGGTGGTGCTGCTTCGGCACCGATAGTGGCAAGTGCGTTTAGTCCTGTCTTGGCTCCAGTAGGAGTGCTTTTGGCGGTTCTTGGTTATGCAATCGGAACGTTTGGAGCAATCATGGCAGCTATTATGATGCAGGGAGTTTCACTATAGCGATTCTGGTCTGCCCCGGATGTTACATTGCTGCAATTGCTGTGCACAATATTAGTCGTTGAAGAGACTGGCAATTTTTCTATTTTTACCAGCCGTATTTCGTTCATTTAATGGGTAAGCAAGAAGATACCATAAGACATCTTGAGGCCGAGAATCGTAAGCTCTTTGAGGAGTTGAAGAGGAAGAAGGACAAACTCTATACGGCAATGAATGAATTGAAGGAGAAGAATGCCGAATTACAAGAACGCAGCCGGGATATTTCAGACAGTGTAAACTACGCAAAGCGTATTCAGCTGGCAATTATGCCGCCACGCTACGAGGTAAATAACATACTTGAGGACTCGTTTATCATGTATTTGCCAAAAGACGTAGTGAGTGGAGATTTCTATTTCGTGAAAAAAATTAATAACGAGGTTGTCTTCTCGGTAGTTGACTGTACAGGGCACGGGGTGCCAGGAGCATTGATGTCGGTGGTTGGGTTCAATTGTTTAGACCAGGCAGTGACCAAAGATAAGATGACCAGGCCCTGCGATATACTTAGCGCCCTTGACGAAGGAGTAAATGCTACTTTAAGACAGACTGCTGATGAAAGCGGGGTGAGAGATGGGATGGACCTAGCGCTCTGTGCATACAATTCCACTTCAAAAGTGCTCCAGTATTCCGGTGCCTATAATCCAGTATATATTGTATCCGCTTCAAGAAACCTGATGGTAGCAAGAGAAAGAGAAATTGACGATATGCATCCGAGAATTCTAACATCCAGAAAGGACAATAATAACATGAGCGAGCTGGAAATTTTGGGGGATGCCAGCAATGAAGCAAGTGACAGGGGGGCATGGCTGGGAGGCCACGAAGATGTGGAGTATGATGCAGTAATGTCGACGAAAAATAACAACCTATTTGAAATTAAGGCGGATAAACTCCCTATAGGAGTTAACGTGGATGGAGTGGTGGATATTTATACGAACAATACGGTGCAGCTTAGCACTGGTGATGCCGTATATTTGTTTTCAGATGGCTATACTGATCAGTTCGGGGGTCCGGAGAACAGAAAATTCAAACACCATCGTTTGAAAGAATTATTGCTTTCTATACAGGATAAATCGATGATTGAGCAAAAGAGAATATTGGTTAAGACGTTCAGTCAATGGAAGGGGAATGAGGACCAAATAGATGATGTGTTGGTAATGGGGATTAGGGTCGCTTAGCTGGAATTGTATACAAAGACCTTTATTAACTATCCCACTGTTAATGCATATATTCGAAGAAATTAAGGAGAACTGGAAATTAGTATTGTTTTATCTAATAGCGACGGGATGTTTGGTGGCATATACAATCGATAGCGGGCGATTCCTGGTGCTTGGGATGTGGTTAACATGGCCTGTTGCCAGATTCATCTACAGGAAGTATATTAAGCGGGGACATTAGCTCAGTTGGTTTAGAGCGCTTGCTTGACAGGCAAGAGGCCACAGGTTCGAATCCTGTATGTCCCACTAACCAGCGAATTTGTCTGATGAGTTTTTTCATGCAATAACGCTAACTTCTGCGAGTAAAATAACGTATAAGCAGTTTGTAAATTAACAATAAACAGGGGGAGATGGGAAGTAGAATTGCTATACTTGGTATCACTATTGTTGAGTGGTTCTTATGTAATATCAAGAGTGATGACCAGAAGAGCGTTGGAGGAGGAGCTAAAAAGACTAATACAAACGGAGTGGTAGTTGATTGGGTGCCTGTCCCGGGTGGATCGTTTACAATGGGTAGCCCAAGTAAAGAAACTGCAAGAAGAAATGATGAAAGCCAACACGAAGTAAAGCTCAGTGATTTTAAGATGAGTAAATATGCAGTGACCTTCAAACAGTACGATGCCTTTTGTCAGGCCACCGGAAGAAGAAAACCAGCTGATGAAGGGTGGGGGAGAGGAAAGCGGCCCGTAATCAATGTGTCTTGGGCAGATGCCACTGCTTTTGCTGAGTGGATGGGTTGCCGTTTGCCTACTGAAGCAGAGTGGGAGTATGCCTGCCGAGCTGGAACTACAACGCCATTTAACACTGGTAACAACCTTACGACCAAACAGGCAAATTACAATGGGAATTTTCCTTACAAGGAGCATGTAAAAGGGGAGTACAGGGAGCAAACACTGCCCGTGGGAAGCTTCCCGCCAAATGACTGGGGGTTGTATGATATGCACGGCAATGTTTGGGAATGGTGCAGTGATTGGTATGGGGTCTATTCAAAGGAACCACAAACAGACCCTCCGGGCTCTTCATCTGGAGAGATATTTGTATTCCGTGGTGGGAGCTGGTTTATCAATGTCATAAGGTGTCGCAGCGCATACCGAAGCAACTACTTCAAGCCAGTGTTGCGTGATAACACTATCGGGTTTCGAATTGCTTGCTCTAAATAGCACACTTATTTATTTGCAATTGGGTAAGTATTCGGCTGACTATTTTGGCTGGTCAATCAACTATACAATAGTAGTTGTTCAGTAGAACTTCATGATTTTTATAGATGATTAGCTAGTGCATACCAATCACAAACAGAATGATTATAATCCATCGTTCAACAGTAGTAAAAATTAACGTAAAATTCCGACCTTTATCCTTTATCCCGGAAATTCATTGGACGACTGAGGTGTTAATGTCATTTTGTCGTGTTCTGGACCCGGCATGAATTCTGTAATGCCTATCATAAAGTAAAATATGTTGCTTCCTGGATTTCCATCACTGTTCCGTACCTCCAAGCCTCAACAGTTTGACTATAAGCCTATTTACTACGATGAGAAGAAAGAAGAGAAAGAGAAGCGATCGAAGGTAGTTAACAAGAGTAACATCTCCGGAAATAGCACGATCAAGTTTAGGGCTAGAGCATCAAGGGCATCGGTTCAGACTAACTTGAGGATCCTACTTCTGGTGATCCTTTTATCTGCCCTGGCTGTTTATCTTATTACCTACTAGTCACAGATGCCTGATATTATACATGTACTTTCTGATCGCGTAGCCAACCAGATAGCAGCTGGTGAGGTCATTCAACGCCCGGCATCTGCGATCAAAGAATTGGTTGAGAATGCAGTTGATGCCGGAGCTTCCTCTGTCAAAGTGATTGTTAAAGATGCTGGCAAAACACTCCTTCAGGTCATTGACAATGGTTGTGGTATGTCTAAATCAGATGCTGAAAAGTGTTTGATGCGCCATGCGACTTCTAAAATTAAAAAGACCGAAGATCTGTTCAATATCCGGACAATGGGATTCAGGGGTGAGGCACTGGCATCTATTGCCGCCATAGCGCATATTGAAATAAAGTCCAAGCGGCAGGAGGATGACCTCGGAACCCAGATCAACATTGAAGGAAGTGACATTGTAAACAATGAGCCATGCGGATGCAATGATGGTACTTCTATTGCGGTCAAGAATTTATTCTATAATGTGCCTGCTAGGCGAAATTTTCTAAAGTCCGACCCGGTAGAAATGAAGCATATTATAGAAGAGTTTCAGAGGGTTGCGCTGGCTTATCCGAATATTGCGTTTTCTCTTTTTAATAATGATAATGAGGTGTTTCATCTCACCAAGGGTAGCTTTCGACAAAGGATAGTCGGGGTGTTTGGCAGGAACTATAACCAGAAGTTGGTGCCTGTGGAGGAAAATGCATCCGTGGTGAGTATTTCAGGGTTTGTTTCGAAGCCTGAATTTGCACGAAAGACCAGGGGTGAACAGTTTTTCTTTGTCAACAAGAGGTTTATAAAGAATGGTTATCTCCACCATGCCATTCAAAATGCCTTCCAGGATTTGATAACCAGAGAGAATATACCTTCTTATTTTATCTTCCTGGAATTGGATCCCAAGACCATTGACATCAACATTCATCCCACCAAAACAGAAGTGAAGTTTGAAAATGACAGGACAATTTATGCAATCCTCATGGCTGCCGTTAAGAAGGCGCTGGGATCGCATAACATTGCTCCAATGCTCGACTTCGAACGCGAGACGGGTTTTGAAATCCCGCCGTTGCAAAAAGGGCAATCTATAAACATCCCAGAGGTGCAGGTGGATCCAACATATAACCCCTTTAACCAACTGGCCACATGGACTGATCAATCTGGGTCAGGCAAACCCTCTTCTGCGAATTGGGAAGAGCTGTACAAGTCTGAAGGCGAAGTGGCCAGGCAAAATGTGGAATCTGATCTTAATCAAACCCAGCTAACGCTGGATGAAAATGACCAGGGCATTCAGAAGCGCCACCCGATTCAAATACATAGAAGGTATATAATTTCCCAGATCAAATCAGGGTTAATCATTATTGATCAGCAAAATGCCAGTGAACGTACTCTGTATGAGCGATATTTGCGAGCACTTAAAAATTCCAAAGCAGCTGTGCAAAAGACTATGTTTGCCAAGACTATTACCATGAACCCTGCTGATTTTGAGTTGGCAAAGGAGATGAAGGGTGAGTTAGGGGCCCTGGGATTTGAAATCAGAGAATTCGGTAAGAATACCATGGTCATAGAAGGTGTGCCCGCTGATTCTACAGATGAGGATTCAGAATCTTTGCTCGAACGCATGTTGGAATTGTATAAGGACAACGTTATAGATCTGAAGCTGGACAGGCAAGATAATTTGGCCAGATCCTTGGCTAAGAGTTTGTGTGTCAAAGCTGGACGTGTACTAAAAGAAGAAGAGATGTCTGTGATGATTGATGAATTGTTTGCCTGTAGTATGCCTTATTACACAGCAAATGGTAACCCAACTATCACCACGCTGTCTAATACGGAGCTCAATGCTAAATTTGGAAAATAGAAGATAAAAGACCCCAATGGCCTTACAGGATTATTTGCCCAGACAGTTTAATATAGCGCCACCGGTGGTCAAGAATTTGTTGATCATCAATATCTTGTTCTTTGTCGCTTCGATTGCTTATGCAAAAATTGCACACCAGGACTTGAATGATCTATTGGGTCTGTATTTTCCTGGCTCTGAAAGATTTGAGCCATTTCAATTGGTTACCAGCATGTTTTCCCACGGAGGATTGGCTCATCTGGCTTTTAACATGTTCGCTTTATGGATGTTCGGGGCTCAGCTGGAGAAAATCTGGGGGTCTAAGCGGTTTCTTATTTATTTTCTTCTCACCGGACTTGGTGCTTCCTTGCTCCACACTGGAGTTAGCGCTTATGAAGCTCAGCAGATGTGGGCGCAAATCCCCGTGGAACTTGACGAAAAAGTACTGCAATTTCTAAATAGTAGGGGAGAACTGATGATAGATGTTGCTCTACATGATACGGTGCGGAAACTGGAATTGATATATAATGTGCCTGTAGTAGGTGCGTCAGGGGCAATTTATGGTTTGCTTATGGGTTTTGGTATGTTGTTTCCCAATGTGGAGTTGATGCTGTTGTTTTTTCCGGTTCCGATCAAGGCGAAGTATTTTATTCCCTTATTGATGGTTGGCGAGCTTTACCTGGGTATAAATCAGTTCTCCTGGGACAATATTGCTCACTTTGCCCATCTGGGTGGCGCACTGTTCGGCTTTATTATTATTCGGTATTGGTCAAGAGGGAATAATCGATTTTTATGAGAAAATGGCTGGAGTATCGGAAGAAATAAAAGCGGTTTTTAAGGAGAATGATGTGCTTATTCGCCTGATACTCTTCAATACTGTAGTGTTCGTAGCTGTACAGGTTATTTATGTAATTCTGTGGCTTTTCCAAATAACCAATACCATGGGGTTTCTAGGGATCCCGGTGCCACTTCACTGGTACTGGCTGGGAGCCCCAGCTGATTTAGGTAATCTCATCTTCAAGCCCTGGACTGTGATCACATACATGTTTGTCCATGCAAGTTTCTGGCATTTGTTTATGAATATGCTGGTGTTGTTTTTTAGCGGACGTATATTCAAGGAATATCTTGGAATCTCCAGGGTCCTATCAACCTATGTATATGGAGGTGTAGTGGGCTATGTATTCTACATGCTTGCATACAACGTCTTTCCAATATTTTCCCAGGGTGTATCTGAAGCTATATTAGTTGGTGCTTCTGCTGGGGTAGTTGCAGTACTAATTGCAGTTACCGCCTATATACCCAATTTCACTGTACGACTATTCTTTACAGGGTTTGAGGTGAAATTGAAGTACCTGGCAGCTTTCCTCGTAGTGCTTGATATCATTAGTATAAAATCTAATAATCCAGGAGGTCATATTGCTCATTTGGGTGGTGCGTTGTACGGTTTCTATTTCGCCCGGCAGTATCGGAAAGGGGTAGATCATTCCCTGGCTTTTAATAGTTTTGTCAAGAGGGCCACAGGCTATTTTATGAAGTCTGGGACGCATTTGAATGTCAGTCACTCAGCCAGAAGAAATTATAAGTCCGATGAGGAATATAACTACGACAAAAAAGTAAATCAGCAGCAGATGGATGAGATCTTGGATAAGATATCCAAATCAGGTTACGAGAGTTTATCCAAACAAGAGAAGGAGTTGTTGTTTAAGTTCGGTAAGAAGGACTAATCAAGATCAGATACAACTTTGCCTGATGGTATGAAGAGAATTTTGGTCATACTCAATTATACGACGGTTGGTCTCTCACTTTTGTCCTATACAGCGCCTTTTGTTGACCCTGAAACGTTCTGGCCGATTGCCCTTTGCGGCCTTATCTTCCCTTTCCTGCTCATTGGGAATGTGCTTTTCCTGATTTATTGGATCTTTAGAGCGGAGCAATACAAATGGATATCTCTGGTGGTAGTCCTGTTGGGTATGCCCTATGTAGTCCGGTATTTGCAATTTGAATTCACAAGGGACAGGGTAGCAACTGAGGGGCGTAAAGGAGTTAGTCTATTGTCATTTAATGTACGCTTGTTCGATCTATATAATTGGAAAAATGCTGAAAATGAAGTGACCCGTGATAAGATCTATAGGTTTATTGAAGATGAAGCTGCTGATATTATTTGCTTTCAGGAATATTATTCCAATGACGAGGGTAAGTTCACTGAGGTAAGCCACATTCTAGCATTACAGCAATCGGAGTACTATCATACCGACTATTCAAATTCTATAGGGGGGAGTAACTGGGGCATCGCTACATTTTCTAAGTACCCGATTGTTAATAGAGGGAGTGTTGCCTTCGCCAGAAAGAGCAATAATATCTGCATTTTCTCTGACGTAGTGGTGGGGCAAGACACTTTGAGAATCTACAATGCTCATCTGGGGTCTGTGCACTTTGGGTATGAAGAGTACGAGTTCCTGCAAACTGTAGCGACTCAGAAAGGCAACCGAGATTCCTCAGGACCATTGGGCAAGTCACAACAAATTGAGAAGGCACAAAAGGATGATGTGCCCGTTGTCGAAGTAATGGCAAGCATGATCAGGTTGTTTCGCAACGCGTATGTAAGTAGATCACAGCAAGCCAGTGCTGTAGCTGCACATGCCGCTGATAGCCCCTATCGCGTTGTAATTTGTGGAGACATCAATGACACTCCTGTCTCTTATGCTTACAAACTGCTGTCAGATCAAAAGATCGATGCTTTTGTAGAGGCAGGCAGTGGATTTGGCAACTCTTACGCTGGAGTAGTTCCCCTCTTTAGGATAGACTATATTTTTTGTGATGCACAAATCCGGCTTCTGGATTTTCATACACGAAGGGATATAGGATACTCTGATCATTATCCACTTAGTTGCACAATGGAATTATGAAACTGAGTGTTGCCACTGCTATAAGGATGCCTTCCCTATTACTCTGCCACTTGAGCTGTGTTCTGCTTTTTCACTCTCTTTAAGGTAAGCAGATTCATTGCGTTAGTGCTTAACCCGGAGATGTTGTTGTGTACCAAGCGAATAACATCATCGTAGTAAAGAGGCACAATGGGAGCCTCATCAATAACTAGTTGATCCATTTTCTGATAGTACTTGAACCTTATAGAGTCTTGCACCTCTAGTTGTGATTTTTCATAGAGTTCATCATATTCCGCATTGGAAAAGTGTGTGTAGTTAGGGCCAATGGGCGAAAAGTTTTTGCTATAAAATAAGGCCAGGTAGTTTTCAGCATCCGGATAGTCCGCCAGCCAGTTTTTTCGGAATAGATTGACCCGCGCCGTGGCAATGAGCTCACTTAGGTTAATTGCCTGTTGCACATCAATTGTAACCTTTATGCCTATTTCACCCAATTGATGCTGAATAAATTCACACATCTCCCGGTAATTTTTCGAAGTTGTAATAGTGATTTCCAGCTCATTGTCTGCATCGAAACCTGCCTCCTTCAAGAGCGCGGCAGCTTTATCCGGATCATAAGTGTATCCTTTGACTTTCTTGGCATCATAAGAAGGCATTCCCTTCGGCACGATACCTGAGTTGGCAGCCGAGCCAATATTATTGCGCAAATAGGTAATCATCTGCTTTCTGTCAATACCGTAATTAATGGCCTGGCGCACTCCCTTTATCTTCAGAGGATTGTTCTTTACCAGGTCTGAATTAGGGTCTACCAATATGCCGAGGTAGTCAGTTTTGAGGTAAGGTAACGTCTCCAGTTTGAATTTGCCTTCGTAAATAGGATTAAGCTTTCCTGTATGTAGCAATACGTCATCTTTTGGCATTTGATCTAGTCCGGATACCATATCCAGTGTGCCCTTGTTGAATTCCAGGAACACCACCTGCTTTTCGCTAAGAAAGCTAACTGTTACTGCATCAAGATAAGGCAAGTGGGTTCCACTTTCATCCTTTTCAAAATAATTGTCATTTTTGATAAGTACCAGCTTAACCCCTTCCTTCCATACCTTGAATTGAAACGGCCCTGTCCCTACCGGATGGCTTCTAAAATCCCTTCCATGTTTCTCGGTAGCCTCAAAAGGCACAACCGAGCAGTACTGCATGGTAAGGAGCCCAAGAAAAGGGGGGAAGGGTTTGATTAAATGAATCTCAAGTGTGCTGTCGTTCAATGCTTCAAAACCCTTGCCTGCTTTCCTGTCAATATTGTTAAATATCCAAAGCCCTGGAGAACTCTCCTCAGGATTCAAAATTCTAAAAAGGCTGTGCACAAAGTCAGAAGCCACCACCTTTCTGCCTTTCCCCTCAGGAAATACCTCATTATCATGAAAGAACACGTTAGTTCTTAGGTAAAAAGTATAAGAGAGCCCATCTTCAGATATGTCCCAGGATTTAGCGATGCACGGTTGTACCTGAAGCTCGTCGTCCATCTGTATCAGGCCATTGAAAACCTGGTTCACGGCCCAAATATTCTCTACTTTACTGGCAAATATTGGGTCTAAAGAGGAGATACCCGCGGCTTCATTGTATCTGAACACGGTGCGTGTCTCTACTATTTCGGCAGGCTTGCGAGTACAGGCTGCCAGAACAACAGAAAAAACTAGAATAAAAGAAATTGTCCTTGCGTTCATACCATACATATAGGCATAAAATTACACAATAATAAAAACCAGCTACTTAGGCTAAATCAAAAGTTATTAACGTGCAAGTTGAAAATATCAGACCGGTCAGATCGGTGTGAATAGACTATCTTAATAGAGCCACTGAACTCATTTTTCTTCAGGATGAGCGCTTGGTACAAGTTTTGTCGCTCACCATAATTCAAAATGAAGAAACCACTATTTAATCAAGGTAATATTTCCTTTCTTAATCCCAGCTGTTCCATCTTCCAATTCATATTCCAGGTAATACACAAATACCTGTGCTGACATTGCCGTTCCATTCTTCGTTCCATCCCAGCCGTCACCATACCAGTATCCATTGCCGTCATCTCTGTCACGTATAGAAGCACTTGTATTTTCAAAAATCATTTCCCCCCATCTATCATAAATAATAAAGTTCAAGGACTTGATTCCAATGCCACTTACATATAAGATGCTTGCCTTATTAGGATCGGTAGCATTAGGTTCAAATATGTTGGGTACGAAAATGACAGGCTCTTCACCTATAGAAATAGTTACAGAAATAGAATCTACACAGCCATCTGCATCAATCACCGAAAGCGTTATCAGGTAAGATCCGGTGTCGGTGTAGATGTATGTTGGGTTTTGAGTGGTCGCTATTGAGCTTGAATCACCGAAATCCCAGGCCCATCCTACCATGTTGCCTGTTGAAATATCTGTAAACTGAACCTGTTGATCTTTTAGAATGGTCAATGGATCGAAGGTAAAGTTCGCTACAGGTGGAGCTACAGTAATATAATTGATCAGTGTTAGCGTGTTGGTGCAGCCTTTAATGTCTGTAACTGTAACTGTAACTGTATATACTCCGGGGGTGCCATAATTATGTGTTGGATTCACGTAGGTGCCACTCGTGTTGGGTGATCCTGTGATGAGACCTGAATCCGGACCAATAACCGTCCCGTCACCAAAATCCCATTCCCAAAGAGAAATAAGCAACTGACTGGGAATCGGACTCAATGAAGTATAGCCTTTAGAGGTGTCGATGAATGTGATGTCACACCCTGTTGTGCTGACAGCATAGAAGTTCACCTCTGGTAATTCCGAAATTGCTACATATGCTGTTGCGGTGTCGTTGAGCGAACACCCATCACTCACTACAACAGTATAGTTCGTATTAGATGCAGGGGTAACCTGAATTAGTGAGGAATCTCCTGCAATTACATTATCGGTAGTGGTTGCAACCCCATCGTCCCATATGACTGTGTATGGACCACCATTTCCTGAACTGGGATAAGCGGTTAGAGTAGCAGTTTGACCAACACAGATTTCGGTGATACCACTCGTTGTAATTGATAGTGGGGGGTTTACTGTGACTGTGACACTCCCTGACCCAGTACATCCATTATCATCTGAGATACTAACGGTATAGGTAATAGTAGTAACTGGGGCAACAATATGCACTGAAGAATCAGGTAAGCCCTGGTCCCAGCTTCGTACTATTGGGTCAACACCACCCAGTATTACGACTGAGATCTGTGTGGAGTCACCATGACAGATCAACAATTCATCCTGGAACATCAAGACAGTGATTGGCGAAGGTTCTGATATAGTGACTACGGAAATGTCCTGGCACCCGCTTGCATCCGTAATTGTGCAGATATATTGTCCTGCAGGTAAACCTGTAGCAGTTTGCGTGGTTTGCAATTGTGGGTCATCCCAGGAATACGTGAATGGTAGTGTGCCACTGCTAACAAGTACAGTTGCCCATCCGGAAGAATCACCAGCGCATCCTACATTGTTCACAATGGCCGAGTCTATCACAGGGCCTGGCGTCCCTGGCACTGTTACCAGGCCAACAGTGCTACATGTATTCGCGTCTGTCACGGTGATGTTGTATACTCCTGCTAGAAGGCCTGTAGCTGTTGAGCTCACTTGACTCGGAGTAGTACCCCACGAGTAGGTATATGTAGGGGTCCCTCCGACTGCAGTTGCTGTAGCCTGTCCCTGCTGATTGCCGCAGAAATCTGCTATAGTTGTTGTAGTGTCAATGATGAGTTCTGGAGGCTCAATAATTGTTGCCACTGTTGTATCAGTACATCCCCTCAAATCCGTTGTAATGACCGTATCGGTACCAGCTGCCAGATTAGTGGCTGTTTGTACATTGCCAGCAATACCAGCTGGGTACCAAACGTATGCGTAAGGCGGTGTACCTCCTGTTGGAGTAGGAACCAGGTCAATGATTCCGTCATTTGCGCCAAAACAGCTTACATCGGTCACCGTTGGAACAAGGCTGATTGCTGGTGGTTCAGAAATGGTAGCCGAACTAGAGTCAACGCATCCATCTTGATCCGAGATAAACACAATGTGCTGTCCCCCACACAGAGAGTCAGCCATTGATGTGACATCTGAACTAGTAGGCAGCCATGAATACGTGTATGTTCCTGTACCTCCAGATACATTCACAGTGAGGCTGCCGTCGCAAACCCCATTACAAGAGATATCTACAATGTTGGACGGGAATATAGCAGAATTGAGCGGTGCGGGCTGATTGATAACCACAATTTCAGTGGTTAGACAGCCAGTTGCTCCATCCACAATAGTAACACTATAAGTTCCCCCTGGAAGGCCGGAAACCGTATTCATGCCTACACCACTGGCAAGTGTATCCCCATTGAAATCAATCCAAAAGTAGGTGACTGCACCAATATTGCCAGACACTGAATCTACAGTAGCGGTACCGATAGAATCGCCATAACAATTATCATCCGTAGTGGTGATGCTGTCAATTGTTGCTGCTAACCTATCGTTGATCGGAACTAATAGCGAGTCAAAACATCCATTATTGTCTAAAACATACACCTTATAAACACCAGCATACACATTGTTTAGGCAAGTGCCAACAGTGGATAAAGGATCAGACCATTCCACGTAATATGGAAATTGGCCACCAGCGATGTTCACACATGCTCCCCCGTTTTGGAGTCCACACGTCGTAGAATCTACAGAGGCAACAATAATGCTCAAAGCGTTGGGCTCTGTGATCAACACAAATGCTGATGTACTACATCCACTGGTATCTGTAACCGTCACATTCCAAACTCCATCACATAAACTGTCCGCAGTTGCTGTTGTCTGGAACAGTGGGTCGTCCCATTGATAGGTAAACGGAGGAATACCACCTGAAACACTGGTTGTCGCTGTTCCATTACAATCACCATTACATAGCACGTTGGTTTTTGACATCCCTAGAACTAAGGTGCTGGGTTGGTTGATGGTGGCAGATGTGGTATCTGTACATCCATTGGCATCAGTGATCGTTACTCCATAGGTGCCAAGGCAGAGGAAAGTCGCGGTTGCCGTGAGTTGTCCGTCACTCCAGCTATAGCTGTAGGGAGGTGTTCCACCTGATTGAGTAACGGTTGCAAACCCGTTACAACCACCATTACAGGCAACATCCTGACTTGTTAGAATCGAAGCTGTGAGTATAGGTGGGTTTCCTATTGTTGCAGTAGAAATTACTGCACAGCCATTTGCATCTGTTACAGTTATCACATAGGTGTTGGCGCATAAGCTGTCAGCCTGGGCAGTGCTATCTCCATTCGACCAGGTATATGAATAGGGTGTTATTCCTCCCGAAACAGTAACCAACGCAGTACCATTGCACCCACCGTTACATCCCGGGTCACCCGTCGATATACTTAGAGAGAGCGCCAATGGTTCAACTAATGTGACTCCTCCCGTAGCTAAACATCCATTGGTGTCCGTTACTACAACAGAGAACGAGCCAGCACAAAGTACTGTTGCGTTGATGCCAGTCTGTAGGGCAGGATCATCCCACTGATAGGTATATGGCGTGTTGCCACCAGTAACAGCTACGGTTGCTACTCCATCACAAGAGCCATTACAATTTGGGTCAGAAAGTACCGTAGCATTAGCTGCCAAATTTGCAGGCTCGTCAATAACTACGGACGCGGATGAGGAACAACCTGTGCCATCGGTGACTTGCACGATGTGTGTGCCACCGCAAAGTAGTGCAGCCGTTACAGTCGTCTGTCCACTTGGACTCCAGGAATATGTATACGGGGCAGTACCTCCACTTGCGGAAGCAGTTGCATCTCCGTCACATATACCGAAACAGGTAACACCTGTGCTGTCAGATATTGCTACTACTGGACCTGAGGAGTTATTAACGGAAGCAGTAACAGAATCGATGCAGCCGTCCGCGTCAGTGACTATCACCTGCCAGGCACCCGCAGGCAAGTTCGTTGCTGTGGATGCCGTTTGTCCATCGTCCCACAAGTAGGTGAATGCAAGAACGCCATTTGTTACTGTAACCGTCGCTGATCCATCAGGTTGGCCACATGTAGCGGGCATTGCGCTGGTGTTAAGAACCATGGCCAGAGGTTCGTTTATATCAATCGAGTTACTTGCAGTACATCCGTTAGTGTCGGTCACCAACAGGGTATACGTGGCTGCGCACAATCCAGTAGCAGTAGCAGTAGTTTGCGCAATCGGATCATCCCAGAGGTAGGTATATGGTGGTGTGCCACCTGCTAAAGCTCCTGAAGCATCACCATCACAAACACTGTTGCAGATGGCATCATTCCCACTCATTGAAATTGCAATGAGTGCAGGCTCCGTGATGATTATGGAGTCCACTGCAACTATGGCGTTATTATCTGTAACAGTAATTATATAAGTATTAGCACATAACCCGATGACTAAAGGTGTCGTCATTCCACCTGGGGACCAGGAATAAGTGTAAGGTGGCGCACCTCCTACAACTGCCACATCTGCGGTACCGTCGCAGCTTAGATTACAGGTAAGGTTGGTGCCAGTGACCATCAATACAATCGCAGATGGTTCTGTTATTGTGATGCAATCTGAAGCGCTGCATCCTGCTGAATCTGTTATTGTAATACAATGTGTGCCAGCACACAATCCGTTAGCAGTGGCTGTTGTTTGGGCCAGTGGGTCATCCCACAGATAGGTATATGGTGATATTCCTCCGATCATGGTCCCAGTAGCCTGGCCGTCGCAGATCAAGAATCCTGAGGCGTTGTTATCAATAGTTGCTACAGCCACCGAAGGAGGCAAGTCATTCACTACAGCAGGAGCCGTTCCTGTACAACTGTTCGCATCAGTAATTGCCACGTTGTAAGTAATACCTCCCAAAAGGTTGATTGCACAGCTATCCGTTTGAGCCAATGGGTCATCCCATAAATAGGTATAGGGAGCCGTACCTCCTGATAAGGTCGGACAGGCCGAACCATTCGGCAATCCACAGTATGCATCTGTCACCGTAGTGCTAACTGTAATTTCAGCTACTTCTGTAATGGTGACACATGAAGTATCTGTACAACCCTGGTTATCCGTTATCGTTACGCAATAGGTTCCAGTAATGATATTTGTTAAGTCCTCTGAAGTCGGGCCAGTTGACCATGCGAAATTATAGGGTGATGTTCCTCCTGCAGGAGTCAGATCTGCTCCACCATCACTTCCGCCAAAGCAACTAACGTTGGTCCCAACTATTGATGATGTTAAGGCTGTTGGCTCAGATAAAGTAATATTATCTGATGTACTACAATTCAGGCTATCCGTTATAGTAACGGTGTATAGTATACTTGCGCACAGCGCCGTACCTGTATCTGTAGAACCGCCAATAGGTGCCCAGGAGTATGTGTATGTTCCTGAGCCACCAGATACAGATACTGTCGCATTACCATCACAGCCACCATTGCAGCTCGGATCGTTACTTCCTAAAATAGAAGCGCTCAACAAAGCTGGTTCTGTAATTGTCACTGAAGCTGTTGCAATACATCCTGCAGCATCCAGAATCGTTGCTGTCCACAAACCAGCCGGTAAACCAACTACCATTGCTGTGGTTTGAGATCCCGGGTCATCCCATGAGTAGGTATAGGGAGTAGTTCCGCCTCCTGCAAGTACAGTAGCCGATCCGTCTGCGCCACCGTTGCACGATACCAAAGTACTGTCTGTAATAGACGCGGTAACCGAAGCCGATGTATTTACTGTGGTGTTTCCAGTAACGAAACAATTATTGACATCTGTTACTGTAACGTTATAACCTCCGCCAAATAAGTTAGTTGCACAATTGTTGGTCTGTGAACCAGGATCGTCCCATACATAAGTTAACGGTGCCGAGCCCCCGGTAACCGTAACACATACCGACCCATCTGAAAGTCCGCAACTGGCGTCAACCGATGCAAAAGATAACACCATTGCTAAAGGTTCTGTAATTGGTTGACTCGTTGTGTCGGTACAACCATTAACATCGGTAATTGTAACATTATAAGTTCCAACGCATAGTGAAGTAGCATTGGAATTGGTCTGTAATGCGGGGTCATTCCAGTTATAAGTGTAAGGTGCTGTTCCGCCTGTTCCAGTGGCTGTGGCATCTCCAGTACAAGCTCCGTTACAGAGAATGTTATTTCCGGAAGCACTTGCAGTTAGCAATGCAGGTTCCGTGATTACTACAGAAACTGTATCCTGACAAGAGTTGGCATCGGTGACCGTCACACTGTAAGTCATTGCACATAGTCCTGTAATATCCTCAGTTATAGGGCCGTTACTCCAGGTATAGCTAAATGGCGTCTGTCCACTTGTGACAGTGAGGTTAGCTGCACCATCACAATCGTTGTTGCAGGTTGCATTTGTTCCTGCAATTGAGGCGTCAACCGAATCATATACAATTACTGTAAAGTTTTCTGCATCAGAGCATGCTCCCAAAGTCACTGTCTGCGAAACCAGGAACGATCCTGTGCCCGTATATGTATAGCAGGGATTTTCTGACGTGGACGTTCCAGTACCATCTCCAAAATCCCAGGCATAAACAGCCCCCGTTGTTCCCGTATTCGTGAAGCAGAAACTATTTCCGGCCAGGCACTGATTTCCGTTGTATGAGAAACCCGCCACTAAAGGAGGGCCTGTTCCTACAGTTGCGCTTCCAATAGCTGAACATCCACCTGCATCGCTAACGGTCACGTCGTAGGTAGCAGCGCAGAGCATTGTGCAACTTGATGTGATGCATGCATTACTCCACAGATAAGTAAAGGGGCTTGTACCCCCAGTTACAGTCACCGATACACTTCCATCACAGGCACTATTGCAACTTTCATCCAAAGCACTTGGAATAATGGAAATACTCGATAATGTAACCGTCAAAGTCTGCAATGTGCTACAGCCACATGAGTTGCAGGCCTGCACCGTTACATTCCCTCCCGCCCCTGCAGCCGTAACATTAATGGTGGTTGTTCCCTGTCCGGAATTCAACGTCCACCCTGCTGGTATGGTCCAGGTATACGAAGTTGCACCACTGACAGCAGTGATAGAGTACGTGATTGTGCTACCCGGACACACTGCTACAAGCCCTGATATCGCACCGGGAGTAGCTGGTGTTGCACCAGGAGAAACTGCCACACATGTAAATCCGCTACATCCACAACCGTTGCATGCGCGAACACACACATTGCCTGAATTAGTTCCTGCTGTTACTGTTATACTCGTTGTGCCTTGTCCCGATGTTATAGTCCATCCACCTGGCACTGTCCATTGATACGAAGACGCCCCACTGACAGCTGAGATGGAGTAAGTGACCACATCTCCCGCACAAGGGTTTGTCAATCCAGAAATGGCCCCTGGAGCAGCAGGCACAGGAGTAGGGGTTATTGCAAGGCAGCTGAACGCTGAGCACCCGCAGGAATTACAGGATCTTACACAAACGTTTCCTGATGCAGAGCCCACCGTTACCGTTATGCTGGTTGTGCCCTGCCCTGCTGTTATTGTCCAACCCGCCGGCACTGTCCATGTATAGGAAGAAGCCCCGGGGACAACTGATATATTGTAGACTACTGAAGCACCAACACATGGTGTGCTTGTTCCAGTGATTGCTCCCGGTGTAGCAGATGCTCCTATTGGTGTTACCGCGAAACAGCCCTGTGGACTGGATCCACATCCATTATCTGCCGTTACGCAAACATTGCCTGCAGTAGAACCAATAGTTACGCTGATTGAGGTTGTCCCTTGCCCCGAATTTATAACCCATCCACTTGGCACAGTCCAGGTGTAGCCAGTGGCTCCACTTACTGCAGGCACTGAATAGGTTTGAGTAGATCCTTCACATGGTGCGTTTGGCCCTGATACAGGCCCGGGCGTCGCCGGAGCTATTGGTTCATAAGTGAGTGTCAATACTACACTTGCCAGGCACAACCCTGTTGTCGGTATAACGTCCAATACAAATGTGTTTGTGCCTCCATATATATATCCTGGAAATCCTCCTGGACACGGGTCTGATCTGCAAGTTGACCAGTTCTCACAGCTTCCGCAAGCACAATTTGTCCCGCCAGCGGGCCTGGTCCCAATAGTGGTCCCATTTAGAGCAATAAAGAAATTTCCTGCTGAGCCACAGGAGACAAAAGAAACTGTGGCGCAGATTTCTGTAACTATATTTCCTGCTGGAACACAATCAGTAAATGTTCTGGCGCCCCAGGCCCCACAGGGTGAACAATTCGGGGGGTTACATGCGTAATTGCCTGTAGGACCTCCACATATATCACACCAACCTCCTGACCAATTCAGGGTGACTACACAAGAGGCTGCCTGCACATGGGTTGGCTGGAGAATAGCTCCTGATATGAGAAATATCGGAACTAATAGTGTAATAAATGATCTAAATACTGATTTACAACTCATGGGTTGATCTATTCTTAACAATCCTACTTAGATACCTCAATATACGATGGAGCATAGGTGAATTTCACCTTTGAATCCCCCAGGTACTGAGCAGCATCAATTCGCAGCTGCCCTTCTGTCCTTGAGTCACAGCTTCCTTGTATGGTTTCCAGCCCTTTAAGTTCTAGCGCTCTGGATTTATCATTCCTTTCATTATGTATCCATTGCTTGTTATGGGTATAAACTCCATCTGCCCACTCTATTGCGACATCTTCAGTATTGTTGTTCACGAACTTTAGAAAAATGTACTGTTTTGAATTGCAGTTATCCATTCTGAAGAATACATTGACTCCGCTTACATGGTTGCCCCCTGTTGCATTGACCTTTGCTTTCTCCCAGGACTCAGATGAGATGTCTTTAACCGGTAGGCCGTGAGATGGCTCTTTATTCTGGCCCATTAAGGAACAGGAGATCAGCAAAGCTGGTAATACTAGTAGGGACTTAATTTTAAGGATATTGTGTTTTATCATTGCTTAGCCCGTTTCAATATTCTTGGAATACACATACAATAATAGACTATTCACCCCTGATTACCAAAGTGTAAAACGTTAGTTGTTCACAAACCATTACAGATTAACATATAAAACACTACTTGTTTGAAAACAAACAATACTATTGGACAGGAGGTATAATTGAAGTTGATTACCTTAAAAGGGTGACATGCCCGATGTACTGATGCTTTTTCTGTGCTGGGTCAACGGTATTGATGACCCATATGTAAACATCTGCTTGGGCTTGCAGACTCCCATTATTAGCTCTTCCGTCCCAACCTTCTTCATATTCTTTGGTTTGATAGATGAGATCACCACACCT
>Ga0302119_10000294_pt1 | contig 22108 bp, 19 predicted proteins | sample AG5_Tmax_MG_FD_203114 | JGI IMG/M metagenome (GOLD analysis project Ga0302119, IMG submission 203114) | Marine microbial communities from Western Arctic Ocean, Canada - AG5_Tmax | ecosystem: Environmental > Aquatic > Marine > Oceanic | place: Canada: Western Arctic Ocean | collected 2017-10-01 | reverse complement strand
GAGGCCAATCTAATTGTGGCCCCTTCCGATCATTTGATCCTTGACCAACCTGGTTTTGAGGATATAGTGTCGCTGGCCCTTAACCAGGCAAAAAAGGAAGATTGTCTTATAACACTGGGTATTAAACCGAGCCGGCCCGACACGGGATATGGATATATTCAATTTACTGATGACAATAAGGATGAAAATGGCCTGATCAAAAAAGTGAAAACATTCACTGAAAAACCCGACATAAAATTGGCCAAAAAGTTTTTGGCAAGTGGAGACTTTTATTGGAATGGAGGTATTTTTGTATGGACTGCGAGAAGCATCATAAATGCACTTGAAAGTTTACTTCCTGAAGTTTACAATCTCTTTAAGGAAGGAGTCGGCAAATACAATACGCCCGAAGAATCGGATTTTATCGCTGACACCTACCAACGTTGTAAGAATATCTCTATTGACTATGGAGTCATGGAAAAAGCAGAAAATGTATATGTAGTACTCTCAGATTTTGGATGGTCAGACCTAGGAACATGGGGCTCTCTTTACGATAGCCTCCCCAAGCACACAAATGGAAATGCGGTTGTAGGCGAGAACGTTACTATGTATGATTCTCAAAATTGCATTGTGAATATGCCAGAAGACAAGTTGGTCATACTACAAGGGTTGGATGATTATATTGTTGTGGAATCTAACCAAACACTACTGGTATGCAAAAAGGCTGATGAGCAAAATATCCGTGAAATGGTGAACGAGGTAACCAGCCACAAAAAATAATACAGCGGTTGTTAACCAATCATTTTCTTAGGATCCACCCATTTCTCAAACTCCTCCTCTGATAGATAGCCGAGCCCCACTGCTTCTTTTTTTAGTGTGGTGCCATTCTTGTGGGCTAGTTTCGCAATCTCTGCTGCCTTTTCGTACCCGATATGTGTATTTAAGGCAGTAACCAGCATCAGTGAATTCTGCAGGTTTTTATTAATTGCCTCATGATTTGGCTCAATTCCCTTTGCGCAATTATCGTTAAAAGAAACGCATACATCTCCTATCAACCTCGCCGCCATCAGCAAGTTGTAGATCATCACCGGCTTAAATACATTAAGCTCAAAATGGCCGTTCATTCCCCCAATAGTAATTGCCACATCATTACCAATCACCTGTGCACATACCATTGTCATTGCCTCACACTGGGTTGGGTTTACTTTGCCCGGCATTATAGATGATCCAGGCTCATTGGCCGGAATAATCAGTTCACCTATACCGCATCTCGGGCCTGATGCCAAAAGGCGTACATCATTTGCAACTTTCATCATGCTTACCGCCAATTGCTTTAGTGCCCCTGAAGATTCTACAATCGCGTCATGAGCCGCAAGTGCCTCAAATTTGTTGCCTGCCGACACAAATGGCAGCCCCGTCAGGTCAGCAATATGTCCAGCTACCTTGTCTGCATACCCTTTAGGGGCGTTGATACCAGTACCAACTGCCGTACCTCCCAAAGCTAGTTCAGCCAAATGTGGTAGGGTGTTCTCTAAAGCCCGTATGCCATGATCAAGCTGCGCAACATATCCTGAGAACTCTTGGCCCAGTGTTAGAGGGGTAGCATCCATCAAATGAGTTCTCCCGATCTTAACAACATCAGCAAAGGCCGTAGCCTTGTCATTCAGGGTGTTCCTTAGCTTTTTGACACCTGTTATCGTAGTTTCGGTTAGGATCTTGTATGCAGCAATGTGCATAGCAGTAGGGAAGGTATCATTGGAAGATTGCGACTTATTGACGTCGTCGTTAGCATGAATCAGTTTCTCTCCTTTTCCCAGCTCATTGCCCTGTAATACATGAGCCCTGTTGGCAATGACCTCGTTGGCATTCATGTTAGACTGTGTCCCCGAGCCTGTTTGCCATACAACCAGTGGAAAGTTGTCATCCAGCTTCCCTGCTAAAATTTCATCACAAACCTGGCTGATTAATCTTGCCTTTTCTTTATCCAAAACCCCTAGCTCGCAATTGGTGATTGCTGCCGCCTTCTTCAAATAGGCAAACCCACGTATCACCTCAATTGGCATATGCTGGCCTCCTATCCTAAAATTGTTTCTGGATCTCTCGGTTTGAGCACCCCAATACTTATCTGTCGGGACTTCCACCTCCCCCATTGTGTCCTTTTCTATTCTGTATTCCATTTAAGAATGATTGTGCCACCCCAAGGTGCATGCATTACAGTAATGTTATTACATTTTCAGGAGGCCGGCCAATAATGGCTTTATTTCCTTTAACTACAATGGGTCGTTCAATAAGTACTGGGTTCTCGACCATTGCTCTAATCCAGGCCTGATCGGTAAGTTTCCTGCCCTTGTACTCTTCCTTGAATAATTTCTCTCCTTTACGCAATAGCTGTTCCGGCTTTAAGTTCAGTTTAGACAATATTACGGAAAGGTCGTTTGCAGAGGGTGTTGCTTTAAGATATTCTATTACCTGAACATTGTTGCCGCTGTCATTGATGATTTCAAGTGTTTCCCTGCTCTTCCTACACCTCGGGTTATGGTAAATCTTGATCATCTCTGCTTATTTCCATTCAGGATTAGTGGCATAAAAGTAGGTAAATTAATCACTTGTTTGCCCAAATTCCATCAGGTATGCCTTGATAAATCCATCTAGCTCACCGTCCATTACTGCCTGAACATCAGAGGTCTCGACATTGGTCCTGAGGTCCTTAACAAGCTTATATGGCTGCATCACATAATTCCTAATCTGAGATCCCCATTCTATCTTTTTCTTGTCTCCCTCTATTTTATCTCTCTTGGCTTGTTGTTCCCGCATCTCCAATTCATATAATTGAGACTTCAACAGGCGCAGGGCTTTGGCCTTATTGTCAATTTGAGATCTGGATTCTGAATTTTCAATAATAATTCCTGATGGGCCATGTTTAAGCCGGACAGCAGTTTCTATCTTGTTTACACCCTGCCCCCCTGCCCCACCAGATCTGTATGTGTCCCAGGAAATTTCAGCTGGGTTGATCTCAATTTCTATACTCTCATCAACAAGAGGGTATACAAAGACAGAAGCAAAGGAGGTGTGGCGTTTCTTTTTTGAGTCGAATGGGGATATGCGGACCAGTCTGTGAACTCCATTTTCTCCTTTCAGATAGCCAAAGGCAAAATCCCCGCCAAATTCCAGGGTAACTGACTTGATTCCCGCTCCATCACCAGGCTGGTGATCCAGGGTCTTAATCTCAAATTTGTGCTTCTCACCCCACATTGCATACATTCGCAACAGCATATCTGCCCAATCCTGGCTTTCCGTACCTCCTGCACCTGAGTTGATCTGCAATACCGCATTCATATTGTCTTCGTCACCTGACAACATATTCTTGAACTCAAGGTCTCCTATCAACTCCAACACCTGAGCGTACTGGTCACCAACTTCCTGATCAGAGGCCTCTCCCTCTACGTTAAAATCAATAAGTACAGAAAGATCGTCAAACGCGACTAAAGACTCTTCATAAGCAATCGTCCAGACTTTCTTTTTGCTTATCATTTTCAGAAAAGCTTCTGCCTTCTTGGGGTCATCCCAAAAGTCTTGTGCTTCTGTGAGTTTTTCATCCTCACTAATAGTTATCAGTTTAGCATCAATGTCAAAGATGCCTCCTCAGCGCATCTAGGCGCTCCTTCAGATCATTGAGTTGGGAAGTTGAGATCATTGAAGGTCCAATAAAATTAATATATTATAACTCGGGTAGACGCACTATGCGCCCTCCCGGTTAGTCGAACAACGTACACGCCCTCTCCCTGGGCTTTTATATCATAGCGCATGGATGGGCCAGTGACAGCTTCTGAACCAACTAAAGACCCCACACTATTAAATAATTCCATTTGTTCATATTTCTCAAAGTTCGCAATCCGCAATTGAAACCGACCATCACTCGGTGATGGAACAACAACGATATCACAGCTTTGTTCCTCCTCGGGCACCCCCACCCCACATGGATCCTGATACCCTATATCAGCAATCGTAAAGGTATGACTTTGCTCCAATGTGTCCGGACCTTCTGGATAAAAAATTAAAGACAGCACATCGCCCTGATTGCCATATACGTTGTAGTTGGTTGCTTCACAATAATAGGTACCCTTAACACTTGCATTAGCTTCGTTAATAATGTAAGTATTCATATTTGCTCCAGCAATATCAGTACCATCCAAAATCCATTTATAGGTTAAAGGATCACTACTCCCAACACTCAAGGTAAGGGAATCACCAGCACACAGGGCCGTATCAACAAGGGGCCCTGGTTTAATGTCAGGGTAGACAAAACGACCTACAACAGTTCGGTGATCTGAAAAATCAAAGATACCCCACATCACACTATCTACACTTCTAAAGGTTATCACCTTATTCTCTGAAGCTATTGGGTGCAAGTGATCTGCCTGGCCCCAAACATGGTCGATAATTCTTCCTGTGTCAGCATATGAAAATGTAGATTCAAAATACCCAGTATGTTGGGGGATAATTGGGTTGGTATTGCTCCTAAGCGAATCGTACTCCATACCATCCTTTGGCCCAGTATTCAAGTCCCCGGATAATATTACTGCTTCGTCTACTGGAATTGACAGCGTATCCATAAAATACGCAATTTCCCCATACTGTTCAAGCCTGTACTGCACATCTGCTGTTGAACTTCCCGCTTCCATATGAGTGCCGAAAATGTGATATAGTTTCCCCAACTTGTTTACCCGTGCATACTTCACTCCCTTGCTCGCCAAACAATCCCAGGCACCGTTGTTAGAGCAATTAGCGTATTTGATTTCTGCTTCAGTTTCTATTGGCCATTTGCTGTAAATCAGCACTCCGCCGTTAGTTGGTGTCGTGATATAAGATAATCCAGTATCATTCAGCACGGTCGTGTAATAAGAAAACCCAGCTGCCACCATAGCCGGCGTCAGGTCATTGATCCTGGTCATATCTTCAAAAACCTCCTGAACCACTACAATATCCTGATAGGCAGAAATCAATTCGGGAAAATAGGTGGCCCTTTCAATGAAGTTGAACGAAACAATAGGTGTCATCTGTATATTATATGACATAACATTGATAACATCCGGATTGCTAAAGTCAGACGAGTCGATGCTATAGATGAAGTCCTCCTGCACCGCGAAAAGCACATCGTCATCATTGTCCGACATATCTACTATCCTCTTAAACCTGAAGGTATATGGGGCACCTAGAGACACTAACACTGCATCATGAAAGTAGAAGTCATCAGACCACACGAGGTCAAAACCTGGCCCTGAGCCTGAGTAGAAAACTTCATGGCCCGCATTCCCCATAACAACCAGCATCTGTACAATAATTGTGTCATTCGAACTAGTTAGCAGGCCATCGAAATAAACCGTATCATCAGGACTCATAACCGTATCAGGCTCAAACTCAAACATGGCCATGTCATTGGCATAAGCGGTAAGTAATGTGTTCATTACCGTATATTGATTCGAGCTAAGTACAATATTACCTGATTGAACCACTTGAAAGTTATAGTCCAGCGCTGTATTGTTTTGCACACTTACTGAGTGCTGTCCAAACAGCGTGGTTGAACATATTAGGGCAATAGACAAAACTAGTGTGGGCCTGTATATCATTTCAGTTGAGTAGGAATAAAGTTAGTGAATCATGGGGAAGACCTTTACAGTTTTTTAACCAGGGGCCAAACGAGGCCTGGTTCATATCCTTTTTGTATGCAGTAATTGCCAACCCTCTGTTTAGCGGGGGCGCCCTTTCCAGGAACAAGAGTTTTGCTTTTGTTAATAATCAGTGCTTGTAGCGTCTTTAGGTAATCCTCCTCACTGATCTCTTTGAGTCCCTGATTTATACAGTACTCTGTCAGGTCCCGTTTCCGGAGTTCCAAAATTATCCTGTTTCGTCCCCATCGTTTTTGACGGAACTTGCCGCCAGCATAAAGCTGTGCAAAGCGCTCTTCATTTACAAACCCCAGGCTTATCAACTCGGATAGCACCTCCTCAGATTGCGGCGGTGAGGCGCCTAGCTTGAGCAGCTTCTCTCTAACTTCCTGTTGACACCGATCTCTATACGCACAAAAGCGCGATGCCTTTGTTAATAACTGCTTATCAGATAAGTTGCCCATTCACAGAAATATATGGTAGCTTCAATGCCAATCTGCAGGGTTTTATTTTGCCCCCAGATTTTTCATTCCCCTAAATTATGAAAAACAAGGGTGCCTTTATTTTGCTCTTTTCAGCCAATTCCATTTCAGGTGTAGCACAAGGAATCTGCATGATCGCTATTCCCTGGCACTTCATCTCCACCCTAAACATGACAACCTTGTTTGGCACGCTTTACGCATCCCTCACCTTCATGGCCTTGTTTTGGGGCCTCTTGGTGGGCACACTGGTTGATAAATATAATCGCAAAAATATCTTTCTTGTCATTAGCACACTAGGTGGAGGGGCACTACTCTCGATAGCGTGCCTGGGATTCTTTAATGACGGTTTGCATTACATATATGCGGTTTTGGTCTTTGCATTGACATACTTCATATATTCGGTTCACTACCCCACCCTGTACGCATTTGCCCAAGAAATATCCGAGCCCAAAAACTATGGTCGGATAACCTCCTACATTGAGATACAAGGACAGGTTACAAATATGCTCGGCGGGGCTTGTGCAGCTATTCTGCTGACGGGTGTCAGTTCTGGGTCTAAGGAGTTTATGGGGTTTGTGCTGGAAATACCTTTCTCGATTGAGAAATGGGAACTTCATCATATATTCTTACTAGATGGCATAACTTATGTCATTGCAGTTCTTTTGATCACGTGCATTAAATACGAGCGTATCGCTGACTTCGACCGTGATACAGGAAGCATAATACAACGTATTAATTTTGGTTTTAGCTACTTAAAAAACAATAGCATTGTTTTTATATTTGGTATTGCTTCATTCACGGTGTTTGTTACAGTATTGGTGTTGAGCTTTTACTTAGCGCCAATATATGTTACCAGGCATCTTCACAGTGGTGCAGGGGCATATGCTACCGCAGATATGTTCTTTGCCTTGGGGGCCGTAATAGCAGGGGCTGGTATACATTGGGTCTTCCATAGGCTGAACTCCGTTCAGATTATACTCCTTTTATCAACTATGGCAGCTGGCATTTACTTCCTCTGCATGTTCAATACTAACGTTCTTGTTTTCTATGTGCTAATGCTGTTGATAGGCCTGAGTAATGCAGGGATACGCATTACGAGGATAACCTATCTGTTCAAGCGGATTCCCAACGCTGTAATTGGGCGAGCGGCAAGCGTCTTTGGCATGGCCAACGTATTGATGCGGGTGACCTTGATTTCATTATTTGCCATTCCGATTTTCATGGACAGCAACAATATCATCTACACTTTCCTGATATTAGGAGTGTTCATTCTGGTATTTAACATACCGTTAGTACTGTATTACAAAGCCATCGAGAAAGGACAACATTAGGTCTTAATCTCTTCGTTCTTATTATTATAGTACTTAACTTCCAATAGGTGATGAGATGGTTCGGCCTTGACCTTGATGCTCTTCTTGTACTTGGATCTCCATTTGCCGGCAACAGACGACATAAAGCCTCTGTTCAAATAGGCTTCAATGAATGGGTGCACATCCACCCTGAGGCCTTTTTCGTTTTGCTCTTTGAATAGGTACACTACATTTCTTTCTATGTCATCAACAACAAGCTCACTGGGCTGAATTTCACCACTGCCCTTACACGTGGGGCATTTTTCAGCTATCGCAATATTCATCTCAGGCCGAACGCGCTGTCGCGTAATTTGTATGAGTCCAAATCGGCTGGGAGGCAATATCTTGTGTTTTGCCTTGTCCCTACTCATTACGTCCTTCATTTTATCAAAGAGTTTTTTGCGGTTTTCTGCTTTATACATGTCTATGAAATCGACAACGATAATTCCGCCCATATCCCTAAGCCTAAGTTGACGCGCAATCTCTTCTGCAGAATCCAGGTTGACAGCCAGTGCATTGGTCTCCTGATCCTGGTCTGAATTAGACCTACTTCCACTATTTACGTCAATTACGTGCAATGCTTCTGTATGCTCTATGACCAGATAAGCACGACTCTTCATCGTGACGTGTTTACCAAACGAAGATTTGATTTGTTTATCTATCCCAAAATGATCAAAAATGGTTGTTTTTCCAGAGTAGTACTTGACGATTTTTTCCTGCTCAGGGGCGATGGATCTTATATAGTCCTTTACCTCTTCATACAGCACCTTATCATCAATAAATATGCTAGTAAATGAGGCATTCAGTATGTCACGCAACATAGCCGAAGTACGGTTGATTTCTCCTAAAACTTTCTTTGGCGGTTTGGCCGTTTTCAATTGCTCATACGCACTTTTCCATCGTTCAACTAATTCGCTCAAGTCCGAATTGAGCTCCGCCACCTTTTTGTTCTCTGCAACTGTGCGAATAATGACTCCAAAATTCTTCGGTTTGATGCTCTGAATAAGTCGTTTAAGCCTATTGCGCTCCTGAGCACTTGCAATCTTCTGGGAAATGGATATCTTATCAGTAAATGGTATCAAGACCAGGAATCTCCCTGCAAGAGACAACTCGCATCCAATCCTCGGCCCTTTTGTGGAAATTGGCTCCTTGACTATTTGTACAAGTACATTTTGCTTACTTGCAAGAACATTGCTAATTTTTCCATTCTTATCAATATCCTTCTCAAATTTCATTCCCTCGAACAAGGGGCCAATCTGCTGATTGGAGAGTCCACTTTTTACGAGTTTATTGAGAGATTTATACTGATGCCCGAGATCCAGGTAATGAAGGAATGCATCCTTCTCATAACCAACATCTACAAAAGCCGCATTAAGGCCGGCCATTACCTTCTTGACTCTGCCAAGATAGATGTCGCCAACAGAGAATTGCGAATCTCCGTCGTCGCTGTTTATTTCTACCAACTTGCGGTCTTCAAGCAACGCAAGCGTTACTCCTGAACCAGTAGTAGAATCTATGTATAGATCGTTATTCACTACAAGTAGTTTTTACTTGTCTGCCAAATCGCTCAAGTTTGACAACCCATAATGAGTTGCCGTTTGACTCGATCAAAGAGAGGTGAACTGATACTTTTTATTAGAAATAAAAGGAAGAAAGATTCATTAACCAGAGTATTGATTACGCTTTCTTCTTGTGACGATTCTTTTTCAAGCGCTTCTTGCGCTTATGAGTCGCCATCTTATGTCTTTTTCTCTTTTTCCCGCTTGGCATAACAAACGTTTTATATATTATTTAATTCATTAATAATATCATCGACCTTACTTTGTATTCCATCGTTTTTCACCATGGCCTTATACTCAGTCATTGATCCGATGATCATGTCTAGTTTACCCTCCCGGGCATATACTTGTGCCAAAAATTTAACGGCACCTTCATCTTTTTGCTCAGCATTCATAACTTGTTGAAAACGATCAAACGCTTTTTCATATTGTCCTGATACTACCGAGAACACGGCGAGCGCTAAATTCGCTTTCACATTATCAGGATCCTTCTCCAGAACCCTCCTCAATGTCATAATGCCTTGCATTGGGGCCTCGCTCTTCAAAACTGAACTAATACCCTCTGCTATCTGCATTTCTATGGTCTCATCACCACCCTCAACCTCTACCTTCTGGTTGTCTACATCAAAAGGTACCGTTTTAGGGAGAAACACTATTGCAGCAGCCAATGCCAACGCACTAATAACTACAATAATCTGTCCTTTTGATAATGAAATCATATTAGTAACCCTGCAAGGCTACTATACCGGTACGCTTTTTTTCACTTTAGACACAAAGGTCCTAGCCGGCTTAAATGCAGGTATATTATGAGCTGGAATGATCAATGTCGTATTCTGAGATATATTTCTCCCAGTTTTTTCCGCTCTTTTTTTAACTATAAAACTTCCAAATCCCCTGAGATAAACGTTTTTCCCATTCGCCATCGCACCCTTCACTTCGTTCATAAATCCTTCTACAGTTACCTGTACTGCGATTTTTTCAATTCCCGTCTTCAATGAAATCTCGTTAACGATATCTGCTTTAGTCATACTATCCTTTTTTATTGCGTAATTTTAATGGGTGCAAATATACATTTTAATATTTAACCTAATAGGTACGTGTAAAGAGCTTGAGAATGTTGAGCAAAGACCAGCGTGTCAGCACTGATATGTGGTTTTCAACTCGTCTTCTAAAATGGTATAATGTCCATAAAAGGAGCCTTCCCTGGCGCAAGACCAAAGACCCATATCGTATTTGGATCTCCGAAATCATCCTGCAACAAACCAGGGTTGACCAGGGTCTGCCATATTATATAGCATTCCTCGAAAAGTTTCCTGATATAAAAAGCCTTGCCGCTACTAACGAACGCAATGTTCTTAAGTCCTGGCAGGGACTGGGATATTATTCCAGAGCGAGGAACTTGCACGCTGCTGCTAAATCAATTGTTAATAATGGTGGTGTGTTTCCTCAATCATTCAGGGACATTGTCAAATTAAAAGGAATTGGTGAATATACAGCAGCAGCTATCTCTTCTATCTGCTTCAATGAGCCTAAGGCTGTCCTGGACGGCAATGTCTACAGGGTTCTCTCCCGATTTAAAGGCGTGTCTATTCCCATTGATTCAACTGAAGGCAAAAAACTCTTTTCTTCTATTGCCGATGACTTACTGGACAAGTCAAACCCGGGTGATTACAATCAGTCCGTTATGGAATTTGGTGCGTTGTATTGCAAGCCTTCCAATCCCGACTGCCCTTCCTGCATTGTCAATAAAAAGTGTGTCGCTTATCAAACTGGGGCAGTAGCTTCTTTTCCGGTCAAAAGAAAGAAGGTAAGGAAGCGGTCAAGATACTTTAACTATGTTGTCATAGAAGGTGATAGTGGCTCCTATTATCAAAAAAGAGGAACCAAGGATATCTGGGGAAATCTGTATGAGCCCTTATTGATCGAATCCAACAATTACCTGGATAAAAATGAAATTCTGAATAGCGAGGAGTGGATCCAGCTCTTTGGAGACCCTGCAGGTGTTGAACTAATTCAATCCGAAAGCCTGGAGCACAAACTCACTCATCAAACTATCAAAGCCAGATTTTGGAAAATAAGGTCAAGCTGCCTTTCAATAAATGCGGGGGGGGCGTTAGAAGAAATTACTGAAGAACAGATGAAAAATATACCGATCCCAAGATTAATAGAAAAATATTTGGCATTGCATTCTAAATAATATACTCATCCACACAGAACCTTTACCTATAAGATTCGTAACTTTGTTATCAACCAGTGTTACACACGCAGCCAGTTATAATGTAATTCAGAAAAATGTCAGGAGTAAACAAGGTAATTTTGATTGGAAATTTAGGGAAAGACCCAGAGGTAAAATATTTGGAAAGCAAAGTAGCCGTCGCCAATTTCACACTAGCCACAAATTCGACGTGGAAAGATAAGGACGGCAGTAAAAAAGAACACACCGAATGGCACAATATTGTGCTTTGGAGAGGATTGGCAGAACTGTCAGAAAAGTATCTTCATAAGGGGGATAAAGTATACATTGAGGGGCGCCTCAGAACAAAATCTTGGGAAGATAAAGAGAACATAAAGAGATATACCACTGAAATTGTGGCAGACAGCATGACCATGTTATCAGGGAAAAAATCTGAAGACACAACTGCGTCCGGTTCACAGGGAGAAGAAATATCGACTGGAATGCCTGACCCTGGCAAGCCAGAAAATGATTTGCCATTTTAGCAATATTACCTCATTGGATGTTTGGAATTCTAATACTCAAATTTGGAAGAGGCAGGAGGTAGTGGCGAGCCGGCATATTGGATCTTCTTTGCCGCAATAAATATTGCGCAATCGCTTACATCGGGGGTAGTTATTGCCCTAATATCTGTATGCTTATTGTTGTTCTTCTCAGCACTGATTTCAGGTGCGGAAGTAGCCTTTTTTTCTATAGACACATCCCTTAAAGAGGAACTAGAAAGTAGTGAGGATCGGAGATATAAATTGGTGCTCACGTTGCTAGAAAAGAAAGAGAGGCTCCTGGCCACTATCCTGATTGCCAACAACTTTATAAACGTAGCCATTGTTGTTATTTCCACCTATCTCAGTATCAAGCTCTTTTCTTTTGCAGATAATCTGGTCTTGAAGTTCACTGTTCAAGTTGTCGCCGTGACCTTTCTCATCTTGCTATTTGGAGAGGTTATTCCAAAAGTGTATGCAAGGCAAAACCCCCTCAAACTGGCGGGTATTACTGCTCATCCCATCTTTTATCTTAGAAAAGTATTCTGGTATTTAGCTTCACTTCTGGTATTCACTACGCGTTTTATTCGAAAAAGGGTAAAGCTGAAACAGCACAACATATCGGTTGGTGAGCTACAGGATGCCCTGGCACTAACCGATGAAAACACACTGGAAGAAGAGGACATTCTCAAAGGAATTGTCAAGTTCGGAAGCACTGATGTTAAGCAGATCATGAAACCCCGAACTAATGTGGTTGCAATAGCTGAGTCAACGCAATATGAAGATTTGATCAAGACGGTCCTTGATTTTGGATTTTCAAGATTGCCTGTTTACGGAGAGACACTGGACAAGATCAAGGGCGTACTATATGTAAAAGACCTCTTGCCTGGGCTGAAGCTGAACTCAGTGCATGAAGACGCTGTGCCTGTTAATGACTCCTCCAATGATGACTGGCGCACCCTCATCAGAGCCCCATTCTTCGTTCCCGAGAATAAGAAGATTGATGATCTTCTAAAAGAATTTAAAGAACGGAAAATTCATCTGGCTATTGTTGTTGATGAATATGGCGGCACATCTGGAGTTGTTACTCTTGAAGATATTATTGAAGAAATTGTTGGGGAGATTTCTGATGAGTATGATGAAGATGAGCTGGCTTATTCCAAGCTGGATGAATTGAACTATGTATTTGATGGCAATACTGCACTTAATGACATTTACCGCGCCCTGGACATAGAAGGTTCCGTATTTGAAGACGCGAAAGGCGAGTCGGACTCATTGGCTGGTTTTATCATTGAAATAGAGGGCAAAATTCCAAAAAAGAATGATGAGATAACCTTTGAGAACTACCTGTTCACTGTTGAAGCAGCTAACCAAAGACGGGTAGAGCGTGTTAAAGTTACTATCTTACAAGCCGATGAAGATTCTAAAAATACCGAAACCTAGCTTATTTATATTGTTGGTGGTTTTGGTTAGTGGGTGCGATGACGTATTTACTCCAAGACCCTGGGGTTACTTCAGAATTGACTTGCCGGAAAAAACCTATCGTACTTTTGAATCAGATTGCCCTTTCAGTTTTGAGTATCCTGAGTATTCCCTGGTGGTGAAGCATAACAGCACCAATTCTATGCCCTGTTGGTACAATGTTGAGTTCCCGGAGTTTCAAGGGAGGCTATATCTTACTTACCACTCTATACTCAAGAAGGGAGAAATAAATGAAAATAAGGCGCCGGTTGAGAAATATCAGGAGGATGCTCGCAACTTTGCTATGGGCCATTCAGTGAAGGCAAGCGCTATTGAAGAAGAACTTATAGCCAACAAGGAAGAGTCCATTTACGGGATTATATATCACATTGAAGGGCTTAATGCTGCATCCAGCGTGCAATTTTATCTCACCGATAGCACTGATCATTTTTTTCGTGGAGCTCTCTACTTTGACACGGCTCCTCAGAATGATTCCCTTGCTCCAGTCATCGACTTCATCACAGAAGATGTGTACAGGTTTATCGAAACATTCCAGTGGGGACCACACACGCAATAATGTTAGCTGCTCCTTATGTTGGCCTTAATCTGTTCAGAAAATAAACCACTGAGATTAGCAATAACATTGCTCCTACCTGGTGCATCACTGCAACCGGAATAGGTACGGACAGCAATAGCGTGAGCACTCCCAACGTGAATTGAATCAAGGTTGCTCCTATTATCAACCACAATCCTATTGTTTGAACTTTCGTTAGATCAGCTCTAGAGCATGTAGCCCACAACCAACCCACTACCGTTAATATAATGAATGCCATACAGCGATGTATGAACTGTACACCCGCCATCCCCTCTGTAAAGTTGCTCCACCATGGGTCCAGGGAGGTCACCGCTTGTGGGATCCATTCATCTCCCATTTTAGGAAAAGTATTGAAGATGTAACCTGCTCTTAGCCCTGCGACAAATGCACCGTAAACCGTCTGAAACAGAATCAAAAAAAGAAGGAGCTTCGCTATACTTCTAACTATCACGGGAACATCCCGTGCTTTCCGCTCTGTATTTAGGCCAAATGCTACCCAAAAGATATATGCCAACAAGAGGGCCGCAGTTGTCAGATGGGTAGCCAAACGATAGTGGCTCACATGAGGATCGTCAATCAGGCCACTAGCTACCATAAACCAGCCCAGAAAGCCCTGAAGTCCTCCCAGAAAGAACATAAGCAATAGCTGCCTGATGAGCCTTGCGTCTAGCCACTTGCGAATAAGAAAAAAAATAAAGGGAATGAGGAATACTATTCCGATCATCCTTCCCAATATCCGGTGGATATACTCCCACCAGAAAATTCCCTTGAAATCTACCAGTGTAAATTCGGTGTTGATATGCTGGTATTCGGGAAATGCCTTGTACTTAGCAAACGTTTCATTCCAATCTGCATCTGATAACGGTGGGATGCTTCCCATAAATAGCCTCCACTCTACCATTGATAACCCAGAATTGGTAAGCCTGGTGATACCGCCTATAACAACCATTGCAAACACCAGGAAAGCTCCGGTATACAGCCAAATCAAAATAGGCCTCTTATGTTCTTCGTTTATCATTGGGACGAAATTACTAATCTTCAGCGCCCATCTAAAGAATATTAAGCATCTATAGAATGTGCTATTGTATAAAAATAGCACTTATCTTTAGCTGCCAGAGGAGTAAAGATTTTCAATAGTAATTATACTTAATAGATGAAGTTTTCAATAGCAACATTAGCGGCAATTGCAATATTAGTCGTCAATGCACTGGGCCAGACAGCAGTTACCAGACAGCCTTACCTTCACATGGGCACTGAAACCAGTGTAACCGTCCGTTGGCGCACCGATTCAACAATGCCGACCGTTGATTCAAAAGTATGGTATGGCACTGTACTCGACACTGCACTCATGACGAAGGCCTTTGAAGCCACCCTAACAAGTGAGCATGAAATCAATATTACCGGGTTAGTAGCAAACACAAAGTACTTCTACGCCATTGGGACAAGCACGGAACTGCTTCAGAACCTGGACAGCACCTACTACTTCCAAACGTCTCCACCTTTAGGAACTAAACAGCCAATAAGAATATGGGCGATCGGTGACTTCGGCGAAGGAAACGCAGGTGCCCCCAATATTAAGACCGGATACTTATCGTACCTCAATGGGAGGCACACAGATGCCTGGATATGGCTGGGTGACAACGCGTATGATGACGGAAGGGATGAAGATTATCAAACCAATGTTTTTGATGTTTATGCTGATGTATTCAAGAACCACATTTTATACCCTTCACCAGGTAACCACGACTATGGACAAACGCATCCCGTAATATCACTGGGTGCCGGGCCGTACTATGCCAATTTCACAATGCCCACTTATGGGGAGTGTGGTGGAACACCTAGTGGTACTGAAGCTTATTACTCTTATGATTATGGCAATGTGCATTTTATCTCTCTTAACTCAGAGGAATATGATTATACCCTTAACCTGGACCTGACCCTTACCATTGAACATGATCCTGCTATGATCACCTGGCTGCAAAATGACCTAGCGGCCAATACCAATAAAGATTGGATAATAGCCTATTTGCATCAGCCACCGTACTCACGAGGCACGCATACAGAGACCAATGCTTCAATTGGTTATTACGATGGAGCAATCATGAGGGCTGTGAGGGACAACATCATTCCAATCTTGGAGAATAGCGGCGTTGACCTTGTGCTGAATGGGCACAGTCATGCCTATGAGCGGTCCTATTTGATTCACGGTAACTATGGGCCAGAAAGCCCATATCCAATAGATTCAACTATAGTGGATGGAGGGACTGGAAGCACCTCCGATGGTACTCCTTATAAAAAGTTCAGCGTGGGACCCAATGCTAATAAAGGTACCGTGTATGCAGTAGTAGGATGCTCTGCCAAAACAGGGAACCTGCTAAGTGATGGACAACTTGACCACCCACTTATGTATGCAGGTGGTTATGAGGGAGGATCAATGGTTATTGAAATCAACAATAATCAGTTAGATGCTTTCCTTATAGACTCTCTTGGTAATGTTTACGATGATTTTACAATCATTAAAGATGGAAGCGCTCCGCAAGGCCTTGCGGAGCCAGAAAAACAGATTGATCAAGTTGTAGTCTACCCCAACCCCTTTGCAGGTGAGCTGACGGTTGAATTCACCTTAAACAAATCCGTTTACATATCGCTGGATATAGTAGATCTCTCCGGGAAAAAAGTTTACACAATTGTACAGGGCAATCAAGTTGCTGGCAAACATAAGTACACTGTTGACTCACAGAACACAGGCCTGGTGGCCGGAGCATACCTGCTTCAATTCAAGACAGAGGGAGTATTAATAGTACAGAAGACCATAAGGTTGTGAAAAGGATTCTTGTTGCTCCTTTGGATTGGGGCCTTGGGCATGCCACCCGCTGTATCCCGATCATCAGGGAGCTTGTGGATTGTGGGGCAGAAGTAATCATTGCAGCTGATGGTGGTGGATTCACTTTGCTGAAAGAAGAATTCCCCGATCTGGAAATAATACATTTACCAGGCTACAGGATGCGCTATTCTGGCAATCATTCCATGAACTGGCAGATGTTCACAAATGTTCCCAAGATATTCTTTCAGATATACAAAGAACATGTCAAGCTCCAGAAGCTCATCAGCGAGTATCGTCTGGATGCCGTGATCTCCGACAATCGTTATGGGTTATGGTCCAGAAAAATCTACTCGGTTTTCATCACCCACCAAATAATCATTAAGTGCCCCTCACCACTCTGGTTTCTTCAACGTCCATTGCGGGGTATCATTGGTTTTTTTATTGGGAAATACCATCGTTGTTGGGTGCCGGATGTAAAAGAAGCCAACAATCTGTCCGGCGACTTGTCCCATCAACGTCTCCTGCCTTCATTAAAATTCATTGGCCCGCTCTCGCGTTTTACGCACCTCGATGACACACCTTGTGAGAAAAAGTACGACGTTATTGTAACTCTTTCCGGGCCTGAACCACAACGGAGCATTTTCGAACAATTGATCCTGGAACAACTAGCCGAGTCTAAGCTAAAGAGCATTGTTGTAAGAGGTGTGCCGGGTGAACCAACATCCGGCAAAAAAGGTTTAACAATACATTCTCACCTGAATACAGCAGAAATGCACGAAGCAATGATGTGCTCTAATCTAATTGTAAGCAGGCCCGGGTATTCCACTATTATGGACCTGGCGGCCTTGGGCAAAAAGGCAATACTTATTCCAACACCAGGGCAAACTGAACAAGAATATCTTGCGGAAATGCTAACGGAAAGAGGATCGTTCTATTCCGTAAGCCAGGGTGAATTTAATCTGGAGGCCGCGGCCGCTAAAGCACATGCATTTACCGGGATCACTATGGCACCCAATCCATCGCTACTAAAAGATGCGGTGCAAAAGTTGCTATCTAGGATTTAGAACGCTGTCGGATAGCCTCGTACAGGACGACTCCTGCTGCGACTGATACATTCAGTGACCCGATCTTGCCCTTGATAGGAATACCGGCCACCTGATCAGCAAGATCAAGGCATGATTTTGATATACCAGTATCTTCAGATCCTAATATGAGTGCTACAGGCTGGCTTAGCTCTGCAGCATAAATATCATTCTTGCCATGCTCTGTACAGGCCACTACATGCAGCCCACTATCCTTTACCATTCGAACCGCATCTACCATTTTCGGAGTCCGACAAATAGCGATGATATTGAGTGCACCAGCGGAAGTCTTAATAGCGTCAGAAGTAACACGTGCTCCTCCACTTTCTGGAATTACAATGGCATCTACCCCCGCACATTCTGCTGTACGCACAATCGCTCCAAAGTTCCTTACATCTGTAATGCCATCAAGCAAAAGAACCAAGGGGTCCTTCCCCTTTTCGTAGACTGTGGGCAGAACATCCTCTAATCGCGCGTAACTTATTGGGGAGATGAAACAGACAACCCCCTGGTGGGTTTTTTTGGTCATCCGATTAAGACGGTCCGAGGGGACCCTTTTTAGATGTAGCTTCCGCTCATATATCAGCTCCATCAACTCACTAACGTTCTGCCCTTTCAATCCATTTTGCAGCAGGATACTGTCAATTTCCTTTCCTGCCTTGATGGCTTCCATAACCGGTCGCATTCCAAAGATCATTTGATCTTGGTGCTTATCTCTTTGTTTTAGCTCACTCATATCAAATATCAATATTATCAATATACTATCCCCTGCCTCCAGGCATCCACTGCATGAAACCAGCTATTCTTGTAAATAACTGAACGACTCAGTCGGAAATCATTGTCAGAGAATGGGTTATTGGCTTTATAAAAAGTGAAGTTAACCGAGGTAATATTGCCCTCCTCACCATACGTCCAACTCTCCGTGTTCGAGTTTTTGTAAACCACATCTGGTGGGCCATAAACTATAAACACCATACCCCTGTCGGATTTCCATCCCTCCAAATAAGACGAGAAATATCTGTTGGCTTCTTCCACCCGGCCATAAAACTGTCTGACTATCTTCCTTCCACGATCTGGGTTTCCAGTGACGTTCAGCCAGAAATTATCCACAGCCAATTTTTTACTTTCCAGCAATCTCATTTCCGAATACTCCTGACGTGTAGTTATATAACGTAGAGGGCCAATTAACTCTTCAGGCTGGGTGAGAGACGGAAAATCATCATCGTATACAAAGAAAGTGATACCCCCATTAGTTGCTGTATCAGATATGAGGTGGTAAATACCGGGTTCACGAAAAGTAATTGAACTCTTTCCATCATCCAGGTGTATGTTGGCAAGGCTGTCCGGTTTAACCTGGAATGGTGGCTGCGCCTTGACCGAAAAAGGAGGCGAGGAGATTGAAAAGTGGGATTCGTAATACTTGAGCAACAATCGCTCTACACCATCCAACTCTGAAAGTATTGTCACCTTCTCTTGTTCACTTAAATAATTCTTGAATAACGGCCTGTCTTTAGACCGCTTATAAACTAGAAAAGACTGCCTGTTATCAACCCCTGCCTTATTGATGTTAATAAATGACCTCGCTGTTTGCTTCCTCTGAATATCTGTTACGGAAATTTCCAGCAAGAGATTTCCTGTTGTTGGTGTTTTGAATGTGATCTCCTTCAAAATTGCCGACTTTGCTTCCTCCCGACTTGGATTGAATACCTGAGTGGCACTATCCAGTACCTCTTTTGATTCATATGACGGCAGAAGCCTGTAGTGAATGCTATACGATGCAATAAAGTCTTCACTGCCATCGTGCCTGGTAAACAATAAGTCATCTGGCCTGATGTAACAAAAAACCTTGGATACCGAGTCAGAGGCATGGTAAACACTGTATTTAGCGTGTAAAATCCCCGACTCTTTCCAGTAGAGATACGATAGGTTTTGATTGCTCAGCCTGGTCGTTGAATAGCAGCTGGCTAGAAAAAGAAGTGTGAGCATCACTAATGCTCTCTTCATCATCGTTTGTGGTTTTACAATATTCATTGGATCTCAAAAATCCCAACTAATACGTTCCAAAATCTAAAAATGATATTATGATCTACAAATTGCAATATGGATTATTAGAATTTGTTATTTAGCGCAAAGCGCTATAATTCATCTCCTTCTTTGGCTATCTCATCAATCGTTGGTGGCTCCTCATCAGCTTGTGATGTCTCCCCAATATCATCTGTACTAGCTCTTTGTATCAGAGGATCAGGGAGACTCTTGGAAGTCTTCGCACCTAGCGCCTTAATATTTTCTGTTTTTCTTACCAAATTATCTTTCCCTGTAGATAGCTTATTCATTGCCCCATCATAAGAATCCTTTGCTGACTTCAATCTCTTCCCTACATTTAAAAGATCATCTACGAAGCCCACAAACTTATCATATAAGGCACCTCCCTGTCTTGCTATTTCTAAAACGTTCCTTTTCTGATCTTCTTGCTTCCATATTGAGGAAACCATGGATATTGTAGCTAAAAGCGTGCTGGTCGGTACTATGACAATGTTCTTTTTCTCCACTGCCCAAGCCATCAGATCTTGATCTGCGTGAATAGCGAGCATGAAAGCCGGCTCGATAGGTACAAACATCAATACATAATCCGGAGCATTTATCTGATACAGTTTTTGATAGTTCTTTGACGAGAGGTCCTGTACATGATTCTTCATACTTGTGACATGATCCTTCAAATACCCTTCTCTTTCTTTCTCTTCTTCACTTTGATAGTAGTTGGCATATGCAGTCAAGGAAACTTTGGAGTCTATCACCAGGCACTTCCCCTCCGGCAAATTCACAATTACATCAGGTCTTTTGTGCTTTCCTTCCTCATCCTGAAAAGATCCCTGAGTTGAATAATGCACCCCGTTCATAAGGCCTGCCTTTTCAAGAATCATTTCCAACTTAAATTCACCCCAATCTCCCTGAGTCTTTGAATCTCCTTTTAGTGCCTTTGTTAAATTCACTGCATCCTTAGACATTCTGATATTCAGCTCACTTAAGTTCTTGATTTGTTCAGCAAGCGTTGATCGTTCTTTGGTACCCTTGACATAAGTGTCATTGACCTTCTTTTCAAAATCCTTTATCTTGACCCCCAGAGGATCCAAAATACTGTTAAGATTGACCTTGTTTTGGTCTGTAAATTTCTTGGTGGTATCATCCAGAATTTTGGTGGCCAGATTTTCAAACTGGGTTCTTAGCTTTTCTTCCTGCCCTTCATTTATCTCCCGAAGATTTTTAATCTCCTGATCCTTTGCAGCTATCTCTCGGTTTAAATTGATAATTGTTTGGGCTTCATCTCCATTCGTCGTGCTTTCCTTCTGATTGAATAAACGATATGCTACGGCCGCAAGGGCTATAAAAATGAGCAGCAACAATATGATTATTATAGTATCCAAATCATCATGTGTTAGGCCGTTAAAGGTACACATTTACATCCCGCAGTAATCCTAAAAACTGCTTACAATCCCAAAATGCACCTTTGCTGCCTTTAAGTCAGGAGGATTGCCTTGCTGTTGCCCAATCGCGTAGTTGATACTAAAGATGCCGGCTTTAGTTTCAAAACTGATGCCCGCACCATACCCAAATGGGGTATCCACCCATGGCTCATTATTCAGCCGATTGATCTTATTTTCATAATAGGCCCCGTTGAAGAATACGTAGGCAAAAGAATTCTGTTCCAGTAAATACCGGTACTCAATCATGCAAGTTGTATAGGAAGAAGCAAAGATGCTCTCCTCATCAAACCCCCTTAAGGATGTCAGGCCTCCCAGGCGGTATAGTTCATTGACGAACATAGACTTGCTACTCCTATATCCTCCAGCCGCACCCAAGTGCAGTACGTTTCTTCCAGATAACGGCACATATCCATCTATAGATGCGATGCCTTCATACTCTGTGCTTCTGATATACACTGAATCTGGGTTGATGTCCTCATCGTTCTGAATCTGCTTGGTGCCAGCCCCTCCTTCCATTGAAGCGACAATACCCTTCCTGGGGTTTAAGGCATAATCCAATTTTCGAATAACATAACCCATCCCGTAAATGGTGCTCTTAACATTTGAATAGATGGATGCTGCGGAGCTGGTACTCAGCACCCGCGTTTCTTTGTTGGACACATAGGCTTTAAGTGCGTTTCCCCCTCTCAGAAGGTACTGCACTGCTACTGTCGAGTATAAATCAAGGTACAACGTGTCTCGTTTGTAGAGTTTAAATTTAAGGTCAGCTCCAAAAGGTGTTGAGAGTAGAAATGGATACACAAAATTCATATTCAGGTCCTGCGTCCTCGGCTGGAGGCTCCTCCAGTCAATATTAATCAGCTCTCCTCTTCCAAATGAATTTAGCAATTTAAGCTGGGCCTCGCCCGTGACAA
>Ga0302119_10000291_pt1 | contig 22209 bp, 16 predicted proteins | sample AG5_Tmax_MG_FD_203114 | JGI IMG/M metagenome (GOLD analysis project Ga0302119, IMG submission 203114) | Marine microbial communities from Western Arctic Ocean, Canada - AG5_Tmax | ecosystem: Environmental > Aquatic > Marine > Oceanic | place: Canada: Western Arctic Ocean | collected 2017-10-01 | reverse complement strand
GTGAGCTAATCTTGACGCCGTATTTTGCCAACACTGTGTAGCAAAATCTTGCCGTTGGACCATAGACATTGTCGCAAAGCAAGATTTCATCGCCGCTCTGAGTAAACGCCATGAAAGTGTTAATAATAGCGCTAACGCCCGACGGAAAAGCTTTGGTCGTATGGCCACTCTCAAGCCGACAAAACGCCTCTTCAAAGGCCTTTTGCGTTGTTAATCCACCTGTTCCATAAGCTACCCCAGAGTACTCGCCGGTTTGCGCCGCAAGCATATCCTTGTAATTATCAAACAAAACAGTAGAGCCGCTTTGAACAACCGGATTAATGGTGGTTATTTTTTTGCCGCCAAAACTGTCACTGTAGTCATGCCAGCCGATAATGTCGCTTGGTTCACTCATTATAATAATAGACTTATAAAATGATGCCAATCATAGGGGGAATGCCCGGTGTTGTCTAGTCATTTTCAACTTTATAAGCAAATCAGCTTAGGGATGGATGGGCAGTATATTGCTGATTTTGCAGGCAGTTGAAAAATACCTTCAAGGATGCCTTGATAATGGTGCAACTGCTTTTGATGTTGTTTTTTTATACGCCCAATAAAAATATCCGCTGGCTCTCCAGCGGCTGGCGAGGCGGTTTTAAAGTCGATAATCCACAAAATACCCTCTTCAACAAATAACCGATCGATAATAATTGAGCCCTCAGCACTACCAAATTCTGCCTCTACTTGGGTGCTGTCTCTTTTTTGAAAAAGCCAATCGAATATTGGGTCTTTTTTCGTGTTATCCAATAATTTCAGTATTGTGTCGCTTTGAAGGCCTCGCAATTTACTCGGCACACCAAGTTGCAATAACTTCGTTTCTATACTTTTTTCATCTGGTGCAAAAACCTCAAACTCAAGGTAGTGATGGACAATCGTGCCCAAGGCGCTTTGATACGCTAAATCAAGGTTTTGTGACAAATTAAACGATTCGTCAGCAATTTCAGGATTAATATCGTCAACACTTGGGTAAGATTCATAGCGCACTAACTGAGGGGATTCGACATCTTTCTTTGCATTCTCAGTGAGTGCCGGCGGCATGTCCATTGAGTTTTTGAAAAAAGGCAAAATAAAATTCAACAAAGTATTTTTTGCCGACTCCTTGTCTTCTTTCACATGCCCCAGCAAGTGGATTTTCTTTTTTGCACGACTCATTGCAACGTATAGCAATCGCATCATTTCAAAATGGTTTTGTTTTTTATCTAGATGTTTGAGGTAGGCGTAAGTTTTACTTTCATCTTTGTCAAAGGCCGACTTAATCGGCGCCAGTAACAAATCTCTATTAGCCAGGGCCTTTAACTGTATCAGCGGTGATGTATCGGATTTTCCTGCCCTGCCAAGCCCTGGCATAATGACAACATCAAACTCCAGTCCCTTGGCCTGATGAATGGTCATTAGTTTAACTCGCGCCGCACGGGAAGGGGCGTACAACTCTGCGAGCATTGCCTCTATTGGCTCGAGCGCCAAACTATCGAGAGATTCACAGTGGTGTAAAATACCGAGGAATTGCGATTTAATACTGCGCTTTTCATCGCTTAAACTTTTTTGTGGGTCGAGCTTATCAAGCGCGCCACTAAAGCGCTCAACAAAAGAAAATCGCCCATCACTTTGAATCGCTCTAACAATAATTGACAAAACAACTTGTACGCGCTGTTTTGAATCATCACTCAAACCCGCAATGATATTGGTATCACTTAACTGATGATAAACAGTCGTCTCATCTAAATCACCAAGGATTAGTAAATCCTTAAGAAGTAAGCCGCACCAAGGAGAGCGAAGCAGTGCTAGCCAAGCAAGTTTGTCGCCAAGGGACAGCATAGCTCGTGTCAAACTGAGCAGGTCTCGAGTGAATAAATGTGAGCGTAGTGCGGTTGTTTTAACAGCCTCATAGTCAATACCGTTTAATTTAAAGGCATTGATAATGCCCTCAAGATGACTTCTCGAGCGAACCAAAACCGCTATCTCATCGACGGAATTATCCGCAAGGGCGTCTTTAACAATCTCGCATACTTGCATCGCCTCTTGTTGAGCCATATCGGATAAGAAGGGATAAAAACGCACAGCGTTGTCATCAGTTCTTTCTGAGAGTGACTGAGAATGAGCGTAATGAATAGCGCCACTAACAACATTATCGTTATTGGGAAAAATGGCTGAAAAATATCTATTGCTAGAATCAACAATGCTCTTAATTGACCTAAAATTGGTATTAAGTTGTAGGTATTTTAGCCTAATGTCTGCAATACCGTTTTCTTTCACCTGTAGGAAGATACCCACTTGACTCTCTCTAAAACGATAAATAGACTGCATCGGATCACCCACTAAAAACAGAGTTTTTCCAGAGTCATCCTGCCAATTAGACAGCAGCTTTTCTATTAAAGAAAATTGCGAGTAAGAAGTGTCTTGAAACTCATCAATTAACAAATGCTCAATCTTATAATCCAAAAATAAAGCAACATCGGCAACCCCTGTTAAGCCGTCTAATTTCTCTGACGCATTAAGGCCCACCTCGGCAAAATCGAAGACATTATTGGTCGCAAATAAAAGCTTTAACTGGGCAACAGCGAGTTTCAATACTTGGCTGATATTTCTCAGAATTTGATGATCCACCTCGTTATGATGCAACTCTGGCAATAAAGTCAACTCAAATAAGGCCTCTCTTAATTCATCCTCAGGACTGAGCCTTTCAAGTGTTGCAATAAAGGCTTGTTTTTGCTCCTTTAACGCAGGATCAAAGCCTTGTCTCTTGTTAACGGTTTTGCGCCATTGACCTTTTGATGTTAGGCATAAGTTTGCCAACCCAATCCAGGCATCTAACACCTCAATATTAGCCTCAGGTAGTGCATTGACAACCAGTTCATTCGCTTGTATCACTCCAAAAAAACCTTCATCAAAGAAACTTGAGGCAATAGCCTCTAATTTTAGTAAATGCTCGCTAATGATTTTTTGTGCGGTTCGCTCTAATACATCAATCTCAAGTGCACCTTGCTGATAAAGCCTTGGTAGCCATTGTTCGCGCTTGGCAAGCATTTGCGTCAACAGTCGGTAAAACTTCTCAACATGATTGTCCAAATGCAACAATACGCTAGCTATCGACTCTTGAAACTCATCGTCCTCTAAAAGCTTAAAAGTGTTTTCTGCCGCACTGCGATAAAGCGCCTCATACTCATAGCGATCGGCCATTACTCTGGGCGGGATCAACTGTTCAACTGTTGGATATTTTGAGACAATCAAACTCGAGAGTGCATCGATCGTGCCTATTTTGACTCGGGACGGGTTATTTAAAATATCCCAGCCTTGTTTACGAGATTGCACAAGCACCTTATTAGCCAACTCAAAAGTTTTAAGCTTGTGAGGCTCTTGGGGTGGGGTTAGATTTGCGTCACTCAAATACTGCAACACGCGATGCTTGAGTTCGTCTGCCGCTTTGTTGGTAAAGGTCATTGCCAAAATACTTTCTGGCTGTTCAATTTCCCCTAAAAGGCTTAAATAACGCTGAGTCAGTAATTCGGTTTTTCCGGAACCTGCTGGCGCTTGGACGATAAAGGAATCGCGGACATTGAGCGCTTGCTCTCTTTGTTTTTGGTCAGTTGAGACTTTGGCAAGGCCTTCATTCACATTGATTCTGGCGCGCTCACCCCTAATAAGGACAAGCCATTCAGTAACACTTGCTTGCTGGCAATAACTAGGGCAAGTCTCGCTTGTGTCAAAGGCTCATCGTCCACCAAGAAAAGGCAGGCGTTGTAGTAGCTGTGAAAATACGACGCCAAATCTTTCAAATAATATGCTAACTGATGCGGCTCGTATTGCAATGCCGAAGACTCTACTACGCCCTTATAGCGGCTCAGTTCTTTTAACAGAGATTTTTCACTCTCTTCAACAAGCAGAGATAAGTCTGCATCACTGGTATTCACTGTAATTTCTTTTTCTCCAGCCTGCTTAAGCACCGAGCAAATCCTAGCGTGTGCGTATTGAATATAAAAAACGGGATTTTCATTGGTTTTTGATTTGGCTAAATCAAGGTCGAAATCCATGTGCTGTTCTGATTTTCTCATCACATAGAAAAAACGTGCGGCATCGTTACCGACTTCATTTCGCAACTCTTCAAGTGTTACAAACGAGCCACTACGGGTCGACATTTGTACTTTTTTGCCACCGCGATACAGGTTGGCAAATTGCACCAACAAAATTTCGAGTTTTTCAGGGTTGTGATTAAGTGCAACAATCGAGGCTTTAACTCGGGCAATATAGCCATGATGGTCAGCGCCCCAAATATTGACAACCTTGTCATACCCACGATCAAATTTTTCCAAATGATAAGCAATGTCGGAGGCAAAATAGGTGTGAATGCCGTTGTCTCTGACAACCACGCGATCTTTCTCGTCACCGTAATCCGTTGTCTTAAACCACAAGGCACCGTCTTTTTCGTAGATGTGGCCAGTTTTTTGCAAGGTGTCGGTGGTTTTTTTAGCCAAGCCACTGTCAATCAGTGACTGCTCTGAAAACCACTGTTGATAGTCAACACCAAATTCAGCTAAATCGTTTTTAATACCGCCCAAAATCGAATCAATACCCACCCTGAAAACAGCCTGATAGCCCTCACCTAGTAACTGCTTAGAGCGCGCAATAAGTGCATCGATGTGCGCCTCTTTGTCGCCACCTTCGGCTTCGTCTTTACAAATACCTTCAAACAATTCTGCGGCACTCTTGCGCCAGCGCTCGCCACACTCGGCGACAACACCTTTGGCAATATCTTGAATATAATTACCCTGATAGCCATTGTCTGGAAACCTTAGCTCTTCGCCAAAAATAGACAAATAACGCAGAAAGATGCTGACGGTTAAAATATCCATCTGCCTGCCGGCATCATTGACATAATATTCGCTATCAACCTCAAAACCCACGGCTCGCATAAGATTGGCAATCGTTGCGCCATAAGCCGCGCCTCGGCCATGGCCAACATGTAGTGGGCCTGTTGGATTGGCAGAAACAAACTCAAGCAAGACTCTTTTGCCGATGCCCACATCAGAAAGTCCGTAGTCATCAGCAGAGGCCAAAATTTCAGTGACGACAGCATTGCTTGACGCGTCAGACAAAAAGAAATTAATAAATCCAGGGCCGGCAATTTCAGTTTTACTGATTAGCGGTGAATCACTGAGTTTGATGATGATTTGCTCAGCCAGCACTTTTGGCGCACACTTTGCTTGCTTGGCCAGCATCAATGCAACATTAGTTGCGTAATCACCGTGCGCTTTATCTTTGGTGTGGTCCAATCGAACCTGGGTAGGCAATTCACTAATAACGCCATCAGCCAACAACGCGTTCAAACTTTGAATAAGTAATTCTTGTAACTGTTCTTTCATATCACCTGCAGGATTGTATTTCGACTGAATATAGTCGATATTTTAGTTTATCTAGACGTTAAATTCTTAAAATGTCTGGCTAAGCCGCTACATTTAACAAAGCTTAATGCGCCTCTTGCCAATTATCGGCAATACCAACATCGACCACCAAAGGAATATCAAGCTCTACAGCATCTTCCATCTTGGCGCGAATCACCTCTGCGTAAGCCTGTGCTTTGTCAATAGGCATTTCAAACACTAACTCATCGTGCACTTGCATTAGCATCTTGACGCCGTTATCCTCACTCTCGATCCAAGCCTGAATGTCAAGCATTGCTTTTTTAATAATGTCGGCCGAAGAGCCCTGCATCGGCGCATTAATTGCCGTGCGAAGAGCGTGCTGTTGCAGCATCTTGTTCTTAGCATTCACTTGCGGCAAATACAGCCGCCTCCCCTCAATCGTTTCGACAAAGCCCAACTCTTTGGCCATTTCTTTGGTGGAATCCATATACTTCAAAACGCCAGGGTAATTTTCAAAATAGGCATCAATATACTCTTTCGCCTCAGTGCGTGAAACATTAATTTGTTTGGCCAATCCAAATGCACTCATGCCATAAATCAAGCCAAAGTTAATTGCCTTAGCATTCCGACGCTGATCTTTACTGACTTCATTCAGTGGCGTACCGAACATTTGCGCAGCGGTTGCACTATGAACATCAACATTGTTATTAAAGGCCTCCACAAGACTCTTGTCCTTAGAAATGTGCGCCATAATCCTCAGCTCAATCTGAGAGTAGTCAGCCGCTACTATAATATTACCTTCGCTTGCGACGAAAGCGCTGCGGATACGTGCACCCTGTTCAGAGCGAATCGGAATATTCTGTAAATTAGGCTTTGAAGAAGACAGTCTCCCAGTGGCGGTTACCGCTTGATGGTAAGAGGTGTGCAAACGTCCCGTGCGGGCGTTAATTTGCTTTGGCAAGGCCTCAAGGTAGGTAGAATTTAACTTAGTCAATGTTCGATAAGACATGAGTAGGTCTACCAAAGGATGATCGAGCAATTTCAGCGCTTCCTCGTTGGTGGAGGGCTGACCTTTTGGCGTCTTCTTCTTTGGCTCAAGACCCAAACCCTCTTCACTAAAGAGTATTTGTTGAACTTGTTTTGGCGACTCTAAATTAAACTCAACGCCCGCAATGTCAAAAGCTTGCGCCTGAATCTTGGCCATCTCCGCTTTGATTTGCACCTGCTGATTGTACAAAGAGGCCACATCAATCAGTGCGCCATTACGCTCAAGCTTGAGCATAGTTTTCACCAGTGGCAACTCCAAAGTTTGGTAAAGGGCCTGTAATTTAGGGAATTGCTCAATTTTTTCTTCTAGGATTTTGTTCAGCTCATAGGTCACAATCACATCTTCACAAGCATAAGGTGCCGCCTGATCAAGGCTGACCTCATTAAAACTGAGTTGTTTTTTACCGCTGCCAGCAACATCAGAAAAATGAATGGTTTTATGGCTCAAGTAAAACTCGGACAAGTCATCCATATTGTGTCGCGTTGCCACCGAATTAAGGCAGTACGACTTGACCATGGTGTCGTCAACAATGCCGTTTAAATCGATATCGACGTTGGCCAACACATGGGCGTCATATTTCAGATTTTGACCAATTTTACCAATCTCAGTATTTTCAAGAATGGGCTTGAGAGATTGTAAGGTCGCCTGCCTTGATAATTGTGCTGGGGCGTCTATGTAGTCATGCGCAACCGGCAAATAATAACTTTGTTTGTCGACTAAAAAGACGAAGCCAACAATTTGTGCCTCCATATAATCAAGACTGTTAGTTTCCAAGTCAAAGACAAACGAATTGCAAGCTGACAATTGCCCTAATAAGTCGTCAAAATCACCCTGGCTCAGAACAAGATGTTGCGAGTAGCCTTGCAGTAATTCACTATTCTCAAGAGTCTTCTCTTCAGCTTCAATTGGCGCCTCAACTTGGGCCGTTGCTGGCGCTTGCCCAACATTGCCCAGTTGTCTTAACCACATAGAAAAGCCATATTCTTGGTAAAGCGCTGCAAGTGTTACTGAGTCCTCACCGGGCTCGTCGGAGAAGATATCAATCGGGATGTCAACATCAAATTTAAGTTGTACTAGCCTGTTTGACAACTCCAAGAGATCAAAAGACGCACGCAGTTTTTCACCTACTTTGCCGCCCACTTTGTCGGCATTGGCCTTAACACTTGCAAGGTCACTGTAAGCACCCAGCCATTTAGCGGCAGTCTTTGGCCCAACGCTTGGCACTCCCGGAATATTATCGGCATTATCGCCAGTTAGTGCCAATAGATCGGAAACCTGATGCGGCTCCACGCCCATTTTTTCTTTGACAAGGACGGCATCATAAAGCTTGCCCTTCATGTCCAGCTGCTTAACGTTGTTACTAACCAACTGAAATAAATCTTTATCACCACTGGCAACAATAGTGGTTATATTTTTTACATCGGCTTGTGTCGCCAGAGTCGCAATCACATCGTCCGCTTCAACGCCATCGACACAAAGAAAATGAAAGCCCATTGCTCGAACCATTTTATAAAGCGGCTCGATTTGTACAACCAAGTCATCTTCAGCGGGCTTACGATGCGCCTTGTATTCAGGATACATTGCGTGGCGGAAGTTTGAGCCTTTGGCATCAAAAATCATAATTATTTTTGCGCCATTGTATTTTCGTTGCAGGTGCTTTATGGCATTAATAACGCCAAACATCGCCCCGGTTGGAAAGCCAGAATCGTTGCTTAAATTTTGAGAAAGTGTGGAGAAATACGAGCGGAACAAAAATGCAGATCCGTCGACTAAAATAAGTTGTTGAGCCATTACAGAATTTTACCAACAATATCCTCAAGCCACAGCATAAAGCAATGCTTTTGCGCTCATCTAAAGATATAAAATATCAGCATGTCAGACGCGCTAATCACCGCCCAAAATATCACTCTAACTCATCAAGGGAAAAAAATACTTGATGACGTCAGCTTTGCCCTTCAGCCAGGTGAATTTATCACCTTGATTGGGCCAAACGGTGCCGGTAAAAGCTCTTTGATTAAAGTGTTATTAGGCTTAATTAAACAGGATAGTGGAAAAATTAAACGCGCTAAATCAATGCGCCTTGGTTATACACCACAACTGTTTACCCCCAATCCTTTTATTCCGATTTCTGTTGTCGACTTCTTAACACTTAACCAAAAGGTAGAAAAATCTTTTATCAAAGAAACTGCCGAAACAACAGGGGTTGCTTCCTTGCTCAATTCACCCCTCAAAAATTTATCGGGCGGCGAATTACAAAAAGTTCTATTAACACGCGCCTTGATGAACAAACCCAATGTCTTAATTTTAGACGAACCCGCACAAAACCTAGATGTTGACGGCCAAATGCAACTCTATCAATTGATTCAAGACATTCACCAACAACAAAATTGTGCAATCTTAATGGTTTCGCACGATTTGCACCGGGTAATGAAAGAATCCAGTCAAGTGCTTTGTCTTTATCATCACATTTGCTGCAAAGGACACCCAGAAGCCATTCTCAAAGATGAGCAGTTTAACAACCTCTTTGCTGACCAAATGACCGAACTAATGGCAACCTACGAACATCATCACAACCACCATCACAACCACTAGCAGGGAGGGGTGACTAAAAATCATCTCGCTGGTATAATATCTTCTTTTTTTATGCGATAAAAATTATGAAAGACATCATCGAAGCGGCTTTTGAAGATCGTGCCCACATCACACCAGACTCTGCGCCTAAAGAAGTAAGGGATGCAGTTGCAGAAGCAATTCATTTACTTGATTCTGGCAAAGCAAGAGTTGCAGAACAAAAAGGTATTGGTGAATGGGTGGTTAACGAATGGTTAAAAAAAGCGGTGCTACTGTCTTTTAGATTAGAGGACAACGCTGTGATGCAAGCGGGTTACACGCAGTTCTTTGACAAGGTTCCTTCTAAATTTGCCAATACAACTGCTGAAGAATTCCAGGCAGCGGGTGTACGCGTGGTGCCACCAGCAACGGCAAGACGTGGCTCTTATATTGCGCCAAACACTGTTTTAATGCCTTCTTACGTCAATATCGGTGCATATGTCGATTCTGGCACAATGGTCGATACATGGGCAACTGTTGGCTCTTGTGCGCAAATTGGTAAAAATGTTCACCTTTCTGGCGGTGTTGGTATCGGTGGCGTTTTAGAACCATTGCAGGCCAGCCCTACGATTATTGAAGACAATTGCTTTATTGGCGCACGCTCTGAAGTGGTGGAAGGTGTGATTGTTGAAGAAGGTGCGGTAATTTCAATGGGTGTCTACATTGGCCAGTCAACGAAAATCTTTAACCGTGAGACTGGTGAAATCACTTACGGTCGCATTCCAGCTGGTTCGGTGGTTGTTTCAGGCAACCTTCCATCTAAAGACGGCAGCTACTCACTTTACTGTGCAGTGATCGTAAAGCAAGTGGATGCGAAAACAAGATCAAAGGTTGGTATAAACGAACTCCTTCGCGGCATCTAGCCCTCGGAATTCAGACATAAAAAAACCCGCCGTTTGGCGGGTTTTTTATGAGTCACTTATGTTACTAACTGCGATTAAAGATCGAGTACAGTACTGCAACAGCTGCTAAACCGACTAGGCCAGCACTACCAAGTGTTGTAACGATACCTGTAATTGTACCAATTACATCACCGCCAATAAATGGAATGGAGCTATCCGCACCTGCACCAAAAATGATCTGAACAACAACGGCTAATGCAATTAAAGCAACACCGGCTTCTGTTAATTGTTTAATCAAACTTACAGCTTTATCTAACATATTGTCTCTCCCTTAGTTAAAAGACAACCAACATTTATTTGTTGGTTGTTGCACTTTTTATAGTAGCAAAAACTCTATGTCAAGTTTATTTGAGAAAAAAATGCTAAAAAAACACCAAAAAACGTAAATAATCGCTTAAATGTTGTAAATAAACAACAAATTTATTCTCTAGAGAAACAGCGAAGCCAAAATGCCCGCAAACAGCGTCATACCAATGTAATGATTGTGTAAAAATGCCTTAAAACAGGCTGTTTTTTGACGATTTTTGATCAAAAACTGATGGTACATCATTAGTATCGAAATAATTAATGCAGAAAGTTGATAAAAAAGCCCTAAATCGAATAAACTGCCAATTTTTAAGAAGGTGACAAACAGCACAACTTGCAAAATACCAATGATAATTCGGTCGTATTTAGCAAATAAAATGGCTGTTGATTTCACCCCAATTTCAAGGTCTTCCTCGCGATCCGCCATGGCATAAATGGTGTCATAAATGAGCGTCCAGACGATGCTTGCCGCAAATAGCCAATACGCTTCGACTGGCACCCCACCCGTTTGTGCACTAAACGCCATCAACACACTCATGCCAAAAGCCAGCCCTAAAACAAACTGCGGTAACTGAATAAAACGCTTTGTAAAAGGATAAAAAGCTGCAAGCGCAACGGCAACAAATGACAACTGAACAGTCAACGCATTGGTCAGTAGCACCAAACCAAAGGCGACCAGTACTAATACGAAAAACAACAACAAAGCATTTTTTGGACTCACTTCACCCGAAGCAATCGGGCGATTCTGTGTACGCTCAACGTGCTTATCAATTTCACGGTCAGCATAATCGTTAATTACGCACCCGGCGCTGCGCATCACAATAACGCCTATAGTAAATATAACCAGTAAGTCGTCATCTGGCCATCCGCCTGCGGCCAGAAATAGAGCCCAATAAGTTGGCCACAGCAGCAAGTAAATACCAACTGGCTTATCAAGACGCATTAAGCGAAAATAGACACTCATAACTTTCTCAAGAAATCTTCAAGCTCAACAGGCAATGGCGCAATGACTTTTTGAATTTCATTAGTCGTCGGATTGGTAAAGGTGAGGGCCTTGGCATGAAGGAATAATCGATTGAGACCTTTGGCTTTCATTTGTGCGTCAAACTGACGATCGCCATATTTATCATCCTGAGCGATTGGGTGGCCCGTATGTTTGGCATGCACACGTATTTGGTGTGTTCTGCCGGTTTCAATCACCACCTCAACAAGTGAGGCGCTAAAATCCTCATGATGATAATTTTTCAGCGGATGAAAGTGACTGAGGGATTCCTTGCCTTTGCTGTCAATCACACTATAACGAGAGTTCTGGTAAATAGGCGCGTCAACTGTATGCCGTTTTTTACTCCAAGATCCTTGAACCAAAGCAACGTAGCGCTTTTCCATTTGATGTTTCGTAAGTTGTTCGTGCAAAGCCTTTAATACCGAGCGTTTTTTCGCCAAAATCAAAACACCCGAAGTGGCGCGATCAAGTCGGTGCACCAGCTCAATCGGACGATTGGAGTCAGCCTTTAATGCCTCAATAATACCAATACCGATACCGCTGCCGCCATGCACTGCCATGCCACTTTTCTTGTTAATAACCATCAATCCTTTATCTTCATAAAGTATGGAGTCATGCAAGGTTTTGATCATGCCTGCAGAGGGTTTGTGTTCTTTTTCCGCAGCAAGTCTAATCGGCGGTATTCGAACAACATCTTCGAGCTGTAATCTGTATTCGGCCTTTTTTCGTCCCTTATTAACGCGCACCTCGCCTTTACGAATAAGACGATAAATGTGTGACTTGGGCACACCCTTAAGCTGCTTTAGAAGGAAATTATCTAGCCGTTGGCCAATCGAAAATTCGTCAACAGTAGCCAATTTAACCGAGTTGTGTACAGACTGAGGGGGTATTTGAGTGGTCATGAGAAAATTCTGCGTGTTTGTAGGGGTTGGTTTTCGAGGCGTATTTTGTAGTCAATGGCCGCCTTCCTTAACAATAAATACAACAAATGTGTTATTTTCTCTCGAAATACAACAAGCATTTCATCATACAAATGCCTTAAAAATGAAAATTTGGCGTTGTCAGAAATTATCATGACCACTCAAACACCCCCCTTGCTCATTAGAAGAAAAGACGCTTAAAGTTGTTGGTTGTTGTCTCGGCAATTGCTTCAATACTAGAGCCTCGCACTTCGGCTAATTTTTCAGCAACATGATAAGTAAACGCCGGGCTGTTCGGTCGACCACGATGTGGCATCGGCGTCAAATAAGGGGAATCAGTTTCTACCAAAAGCCTGTCTTCCGGCACTTTTTTGGCAACTTCTCGCAAGTCTTTAGCGCTATTAAAAGTCAGAATGCCAGAGAAAGAAATGTAGAAACCGAGATCAAGAGCGGCTTTTGCCGTCTCCCAGTCCTCGGAAAAACAATGCATTACGCCCGCCTGAACCTTTTCTTCGCGCATAATGGCAATGGTGTCTTTTTTCGCTTCACGCGTGTGAATAATCATCGGCTTGCCAGTACGATTTGAGACCTCGATATGACGACGAAAACGATCGCGCTGCCAATCGGCCTCATCTTTTTTAACATGGAAATAATCCAAGCCGGTTTCACCAATAGCAATCACTCGATCGCTTTTTGAAAGCTCGATTAATTCGTCAACACTAGGATCTTTACCATCAACTTCGGTTGGATGGACGCCTACGGAAGCATAAATGCTAGGGTGCGCAAGAGCCAAATTATGGACATCGTCGAAATGCTCTAAATCAATACAAACACATAAGAATTCGGTGACTGACAACTCTTTGGCGTGCGCTAGCATGGATTCGATGCTACCACCAAAGGCGTCTAGATCAACACGGTCAATATGGCAATGAGAGTCAACGATTTTCATAGGGTTTTGATTATAACTTAATTTCTAAAAGTGAGCGCCTGTCAGAAACAAAAGGCACGCTCAAGCTGTGAGCGATAATTTTAGCGTCAACTGTTCGCTCTTCAGCTGCATGGTCGCCTTTCATTAGCAGGTAGCTACCACCCTCTACCAACAAGTGTTTTGTTAAGCTTAACGTTTTGTCCACTTCGGCAAAAGCTCTGGAGGTAATTTGGGAAAAAAGGGATTCTGGCACAAAAGACTCCACTCGTGCATTGACCACGTTTAAATTACTAAGGCCAAGCTCGGATTTAACCACTTGCATAAAGCGACATTTCTTACCAACACTATCAAGCACAGTAACACTGACGTCACTCCGCATAATGGCAATAACAATACCCGGCAAACCGGCGCCGGCGCCTACGTCCAACAGTTGGCCTTTATTGATAAAAGGCAATATTGAAAGACTGTCAATAAGGTGTTTTTTTACAGACTCAAATGGGTCGCGAATCGCGCTAAGGTTATACGTTTTATTCCATTTTTGAATAAGTTCGCAGTAATCCAACAGCTGCTCAGTTTGCTTTACAGTGAGTGTGATGCCCATCAGCTCTGCGCCTTCGCAAAGCAGGTTTTGCTCCTCACTCACAAGACTTTTCTGTAGGTCTTTAAGTAAACCAAAAGAATCGAAATAGAGGCAGGTGTTACACCCTGAATGCGGCTCGCTTGACCAATGGTTTCTGGCTTAGATTCACCGAGTTTTTGAATGACCTCGGTGGACAACGCTTTTATCGACTGATAATCCATATCCTCTGGCAATTTGGTGCCTTCGTTCTTACGGTACTTCTCAATTTCATCTAATTGACGCTTGATATAGCCTTCGTATTTGATTTGATTTTCGACCTGCGCAATTAACGCAGGGTCCTCTAAAAATGGCTTGGCTTTCTCAATTTTACTTAGCAATTTATAGTCAATTGATGGTCTTTTAAGCAGCGCCTCAAGACTGTATTCGTGATTAAGCGTAACTCCCAAAACGCTCTGCGCCTGGGCATCATCAGCTTGCACCCAAAAAGACTTAAGTCTTTGTTTCTCTGTGGCAATTTGCTCGTATTTTCCACAAAAAGAACGCCACCGCGCCTCGTCAATAAGGCCCAGTTCTTGCGCTTGAGGTGTTAGGCGTTCATCGGCGTTGTCTTCGCGCAAGAGCAGTCGATACTCTGCACGTGAGGTAAACATGCGATACGGCTCACTCGCGCCTTTAGTGGTCAAATCATCGACCATGACACCAATATAAGATTCATCGCGCTTCGGCACCCACGAGTTTAACTCTTTCACTTGCAATGCTGCATTAATACCTGCCAACAAGCCTTGTGCAGCTGCCTCTTCATAACCGGTTGTACCGTTGATTTGGCCGGCAAAAAATAAGCCGGATATTTTCTTAAGCTCTAAAGTTTGCTTTAAGCCTCGTGGATCGAAAAAATCGTACTCAATCGCATAACCAGGACGCATGATTTTGGCATTCTCGAACCCTTTTATTGAATGTATAAAAGCTTCCTGCACCTCGTAAGGAAGCGATGTAGAAATACCGTTTGGATAAACTTCGTTGGTTGTCAAACCCTCTGGTTCAACAAAAATTTGATGCGAGTTGCGCTCTGCGAAACGTACCACTTTATCTTCAATCGAGGGGCAATAACGCGGGCCAACACCCTCAATATTACCTGAGTACATTGGTGAGTCTTTCAACCCGGCGCGAATAAGATCGTGAGTTTTTTCATTTGTGTGGGTGATATAACACGGGATTTGCTGGGGGTGATCCGCGCTAGAACCCATAAATGAGAAAGTTGGCAGAGGTATGTCACCATGTTGTTTCTGCAATACGTCAAAATTGATCGTTCTAGCGTCAAGGCGTGCAGGCGTGCCCGTTTTAAGTCGGCCAACACCTAAATCATAGCTTCGCAGTTTCTGCGACAAAGCATTAGCTGGCGCATCACCGGCGCGCCCACCTTGGAAATTTTTCTGGCCAATGTGAATAATACCACCCAAGAATGTACCCGAAGTAAGGATGACCTTGTCGGCAAAAAACCTCAGTCCCATTTGGGTAACAATACCCTTCACTTGATCGTTCTCGATAATAAGATCATCAACCGCTTGCTGGAATATGCTCAAGTTGGATTGATTTTCTAGCGCATAACGCACTTCGGCCTTGTAAAGAATACGATCGGCTTGCGCACGAGTCGCCCTCACAGCAGGCCCTTTAGAGGCATTGAGTGTGCGAAACTGAATACCAGCCTTGTCAGTCGCTTTGGCCATGATGCCACCCATTGCATCAATTTCTTTCACTAAATGACCTTTACCAATACCGCCAATAGCAGGATTACAGCTCATTTGACCAAGGGTTTCAATATTATGTGTAATCAGCAAAGTGTCAACGCCCATGCGTGCCGAGGCTAGTGCCGCCTCAGTTCCGGCGTGTCCGCCACCAACGACAATGACAGGATAATATTTACTTTGTTCGATCATGTGTTTGTTTTGCCAATAAAAAAGACCCGCATTGCGGGCCTCTCATTATACCTTTGTCGCTCAACTTAGCCAGAACATCTAATTTGCACGATTCATAGTGCTGAGATTTTAAAGGTTAGTATTTATAACCAGCCTCAAACAGAGTGGCTTGAGAAGAAGGTTGAGAGCCTGAAACGTAGTCACCCACAGAAGCTTCAGAGTTGGCTTGCGCTCTTGCCATTAAGGCTTTTTGTCCCGCTGCATCACCGCCATCCTTCCAAGCTTGCAAGCAAGATTGCTGTAATGCTCTACCGTAAGAAAATGTCATACTCCAGGAGCTTTTACGCTCCATGCTGTTCATAGTATTCAAGTAAACCGAGGCGTCTTCCTCTGTTAAACCGCCGGAAAGAAACATAATGCCGGGAACGGCATCAGGGACACAACGATCCATAGTACGCACCGTTATTTTAGCCACTTCTTCCGGGCTTGCCTTATCAGCATTATCAGCACCTGAAACAGTCATTGACGGCTTCAATAAAGTACCTTCTAGAAAAACACCATTTTCTTCACAGGCCTTGTAGACCGCTGTAAGAATTCTTTCTTGCGCTTCTGCTGTACGCTCAATCGTATGATCACCGTCCATCAAAATTTCAGGCTCAATAATTGGCACAAGACCCGAATCTTGACAAGTTCTGGCATAACGCGCCAAGCCCCAAGCATTCTCTTGAATTGCCAAATCACTAGGACAGCCATCGGCAGTAATTTGTAGCACCGCGCGCCATTTAGCAAAACGTGCGCCACGCTGATAGTATTCAGCTGTACGTTCGGCCAAACCCTCTAAACCCTTGCACCAAGTTTCAACAGGGTTGGCGCCTGCTAAAGGGCTCAATCCTTTATCAACCTTAATGCCAGGAATGATACCCAACTCATCAAGCCTGGCAATCATGGTGCCGCCGTCTAAGTGGTCTTGATAAAGCGTTTCTTCAAAAAGAATAGCACCACTGATGTAGTTGCCTAAGCCTTGTGCATTAAACAACATGCCACGATAAGCCTGGCGGTTTCCCTCAGTGTTTTCAACATTGATACCCGCAAGGCGCTTACCAATTGTTGGTGTAGATTCGTCCACTGCAAGAAGGCCCTTGCCTTTTGCAGCTAAGAGACGAGCTGTCCCCCTCAATTCATCTTGCTTTTCAATCATTCTTTTTTCCCGCCCTTTTTCTAAAATTTAATAATCGCCTTCACCAACACGAAGAATCTTCATCAGATTCGTTCCGCCAGTTGAGAACTTGTGCATTCCTTTGGTAAGCACAACCAAATCTCCGTCCTCTACTACTTCGTTTGCGATTAAGGCATCTACAACTGCCTCATTAACCTTGCTCCAGTCGCTAGCACTTTTTGTACCCATACTGCACGGGTACACTCCTCGGTATAAGGTGACTGTGCTTAAAGTTCTGTCATTTTCTGACATCGCAAAAATAGCAATATTTGAACTGATTCTTGACATCCAAAGCGCTGTTTTTCCAGATTCTGTCAGTGATGCAACAACCTTAACACCCAAATGGTTTGCTGCGTACATTGCGCTCAGTGCGATTGTCTCATCAATATCTTCAAATTCTTCATTCAAACGGTGTCTCGATACGGCCGCAGTTGGATTTTTCTCCGCCTCAATGCATACCTCGACCATTGTTTTAACCGCATTAACTGGGTAATCGCCTGCAGCCGTTTCAGCTGATAACATCACCGCATCGGTGCCGTCTAATACCGCATTGGCCACGTCGAATACTTCCGCACGCGTTGGAATTGGATTGGTGATCATAGACTCCAACATTTGCGTCGCAGTGATGACAACCTTATTCTGTGATCTTGCCATTTGAATCAATCTTTTTTGTTGTGCTGGCAATTGTGGGTCGCCAATCTCAACACCTAAATCGCCGCGGGCAACCATAACGCCTGCCGACTCTTCAATAATCTCTTCAATAACACCTTCAACCAACGCTTCTGCGCGTTCAATTTTGGAGATAACGCCTGCTCTAGAGCCTGCAGCTTCTAATAGTTTCTTGGTTTCTCTGACGTCGTCCGCATGTACGGGAAAAGACAAGGCGACGTAATCTGCGTCTGCTTCTGCAGCCACTAAAATGTCTTTTTTGTCCTTCTCGGTAAGAGCACTGGCACTTAGGCCGCCACCTTTTAAGTTAATGCCTTTTTTGTTGGATAATGGGCCTGCTTGAGTGACGACAGTATGAATTTTGGCGCCATCCACACTAGTCACTTTCAAGATAATCTTGCCATCATCTAAAACCAATAAATTATCTGGCTTAACTTCATTTGGCAGTGTTTTATAACTAATACCAATTGAATGTTGGTCGCCTGCATCGGCATCCATTTCTGCATCAAGGGTAAAGCTATCGCCTTCATTTAGCTGAATCTTGCCGTCTTTGAAAGACGAGATTCGAATTTTAGGACCTTGAAGATCCATCAAAATACCGATATAGGTATTGTTCTTTTTGGCGTAAGCTCTAACGGCTGCCACACGACCCAAATGCTCTGAAGCCTCGCCGTGAGAAAAATTAATGCGGACAACGTTTACGCCAGCGTCAAGAATGCCATCTAGCACACCAGGCTTGTCCGTTGCAGGGCCTAAAGTGGCGAGAATTTTCGTTCTTCTAAAAATCATTGATCGTATCTCCTTTCAACTAAAATTATTATTCAAATCCTCTTGCTTCCAGCGCCTCAACAACTGGTAATTTCTTGCCTTCAAGAAACTCCAAAAAAGCGCCCCCGCCTGTTGAAATATAAGAGATTTTATCTTCAATATTATACTTACTAACTGCAGCCAGTGTATCGCCGCCACCCGCAATTGAGAAGGCATCAGAGTCCGCAATAGCGTGCGCTATCACTTCTGTGCCGTTTGCAAACTGATCGAACTCAAACACGCCCAAAGGGCCGTTCCAAACAATCGTGCCTGCATTTTTCATAATTTCTGCCAATTCCTGAGCAGAATTTGGACCGATATCAAAAATCATATCGTCCGCAGCAACACTTGTAGTGCTTTTGGTTTCGGCCGTTGCAAACTCCGAAAACTCCTTGCCACAAACAACATCGGTTGGTACGGGGATCTGGCAATCTTCCATTAAGGCTTTTGCCGTTGGAATCAAGTCGTGCTCACACAAAGATTGGCCTACAACATTGCCTTGTGCGGCAATAAAGGTATTGGCAATGCCGCCACCAACAACCAACTGATCGACAATTTTTGAAAGGGACTCCAATACGGTCAATTTCGTTGACACCTTAGAGCCACCAACAATCGCCACCATTGGGCGTGCTGGATTGTCTAGTGCCTTACCCAGTGCATCAAGCTCGCCAACCAATAATGGGCCTGCGCAAGCAATTGGTGCAAACTGCACAACGCCATGCGTTGAAGCGTGCGCTCTGTGTGCTGTGCCAAAGGCATCCTGCACACAAACATCACATAAGGCCGCCATCTTTTGAGAGAGCGCCTTGTCGTTTTCTTTTTCGCCTTCGTTAAATCGGACATTTTCACAAAGGATTACTTCGCCGTTGTCAAGCTCAACACCATCCAGCCAGTCTGAAACAAGCTTCACTTCCTGGCCCAACAATTTGGACAAATGTTCAGCAACCGGCGCCAATGAAAATCTTTGCTCAAACTCACCCGCAGTTGGCCTGCCAAGATGCGAGGTAAGTATCACTTTTGCACCCGCTTCGACAGCATGAATAATCGTTGGCAGAGAGGCCTGAATGCGCTTATCACTAGTAACCTCGCCGTTCTTAATAGGCACATTTAAATCTTGCCTGATTAAAACACGCTTACCGGATAAATCCAGATCGGTCATTTGTATTACGTTCATAAAGCTCTCTGCTAAACTCAATAATTACTTTGTTACAAACTCGGCCAAACGAAGCAAGTTGCATGTGTAACTATACTCATTATCGTACCAAGAAACCACCTTGACAAACGTTGAATCCATGGCAATACCAGCGCCAGAATCAAAGATTGAAGCGTATGTGCTGCCAACGAAATCAGTTGACACAACTTTCTCATCAGTGTAGCCCAGGACGCCTTTCATTGCACCTTCTGAAGCACTCTTCATCGCCTCACAAATCGCCTCATAACTCGCCTCTGAATTAAGCTCAACGGTAAGGTCAACCACAGATACATCTGATGTTGGTACGCGGAAGGACATGCCTGTTAGCTTGCCGTTTAATTCTGGCAATACAACGCCTACCGCTTTTGCAGCACCCGTTGATGAAGGGATGATATTCTCTAGAATTCCACGACCGCCACGCCAGTCTTTCATAGAGGGGCCGTCAACCGTTTTTTGTGTTGCAGTAGCCGCATGAACCGTAGTCATTAGGCCGCGCTTAACACCCCAATTGTCGTTCAAAACCTTGGCAACCGGTGCCAAACAGTTTGTTGTGCAAGAGGCTGCTGAAATAATCGCCTGACCATCGTAAGAATCGTGGTTAACTCCGTATACAAACATCGGTGTACCATCTTTAGAAGGGGCCGATTGAATGACTTTCTTTGCGCCAGCATTAATATGTGCCTGGCAACCTTCTTCAGTCAAGAAGAAGCCGGTACAATCGATGACTAAATCTGCGCCAATTTCGTCCCATTTAAGATCCGCTGGATTACGCTCCGCAGTTAGACGAATTTTCTTACCGTCGATAACGAAATTGTTACCTTCAACGGCAACATCCTTAGCAAAACGACCGTGAACTGAATCGTACTTAAGCATATACGCTAAGTAATCGTTGTCCAGTAAATCGTTCACACCAACAACTTCTAGACCATCAAAATCTTTATCAATCGCACGAAAAACCATACGGCCAATACGACCAAAACCATTAATGCCTACTTTAATTGTCATTCCCTAACTCCTAAAAAAATTAACCTAATACCGACTCAACAGTAGCAACAACCTTCTCTACTGTGAAACCAAAATGTTTAAACAAATCAGCCGCAGGGGCGGATTCGCCAAACGTTGTCATTGCAACCACGTCACCATCAAGGCCGACGTACTTATACCAAGAATCCGCAACACCCGCTTCAATCGCAACACGCTTAACACCAGGTGTTAGCACGGAATCTTTGTATGCTTGATCTTGTTCGTCAAATGCGTTCGTACATGGCATTGAAACCACACGAACTTTCGTGCCCGACATTGCTGCCGCTGAATCAACTGCAAGCGAGACTTCTGAGCCTGTCGCAATCAAAATAATATCCGCATCGCCATCACAATCTTTTAATACGTAACCGCCCTTCTCAATATTGGCCACTTGTTCCACTGTTCTCTCCATTGGCGTCAAGTTTTGGCGAGAGAAGATTAACGCTGTTGGCGCATCACCTCTTTGCATGGCAATCTTCCAAGAAACACCGGACTCGATCGCATCACATGCTCTCCACGTATGGAAGTTTGGAATCACGCGCATACTTGCAATTTGCTCAACCGCTTGATGCGTTGGGCCGTCTTCACCAAGACCGATAGAGTCATGCGTGTATACGTAAATCGTGCCAATTTTCATCAAGGCCGACATGCGAAGCGAGTTGCGCATGTACTCCATAAACATCAAGAAAGTTGCACCATAAACTTTGAAACCACCGTGCAGAACCATGCCGTTCATCATCGCCGCCATGCCAAATTCGCGCACGCCCCATGAAATGTAATTACCATCCGCGTTGTCGTGGTTAACCACCACTGAGCCCGACCAATTAGTTAGGTTCGAACCTGTTAAATCTGCTGAACCACCAAACAATTCTGGCACAACTGGGCCCATTGCTTCGATTGCATTTTGTGAGGCTTTTCTTGACGCAATATTAGGCATATCTTCCTGGGTTTTGGCAATGTATTTGTCCATTTCCTCAGAAAAATTAGCTGGTAGTTCGCCCGCCATACGACGCTCGAACTCGCTCGCCTCAGTTGGGTAAGAAGCGCTATAAGCCCTAAATCTCTCACTCCAATCCAATTCATCTTCTTCGCCTTGCGCCTTGTGATCCCAGCCATCATAAATGGCTTGAGGAATTTCAAATGGCGGGTGGGTCCAGCCCAATTGTGCCCGTGTTTTGGCAATCTCTTCGTCGCCCAAGGGGGCGCCGTGACAATCGTGTGTTCCTGCAAGATTTGGCGAACCAAAACCAATCACAGTACGCGTGCAAATTAATGTTGGCCTGTCGCTCGTCGCTTTTGCTTCGGCGATTGCTGCATCAATTGCTACCGCATCATGGCCATCTACATTGGCAACCACGTGCCAACCATAAGACTTAAAACGACCTGGAACGCCTTTCTCCATCCAGTCGCCAATATGGCCATCAATAGAAATATCGTTGTCATCCCAGAATGCAATTAACTTACCAAGGCCCAATGTACCTGCCATGGCGCAAGATTCGTGAGACAAGCCCTCCATTAAGCAGCCGTCACCCATAAAGACATACGTGAAGTGGTCAACAATTGCATGACCGGGCTTATTGAAAGTTGCAGCCATGGTGCGCTCAGCAATCGCCATACCAACTGCGTTGGTAATGCCTTGACCTAGCGGGCCTGTTGTCGTTTCAACACCGTCTGCATAACCGTATTCAGGATGACC
>Ga0302119_10000288_pt1 | contig 22249 bp, 14 predicted proteins | sample AG5_Tmax_MG_FD_203114 | JGI IMG/M metagenome (GOLD analysis project Ga0302119, IMG submission 203114) | Marine microbial communities from Western Arctic Ocean, Canada - AG5_Tmax | ecosystem: Environmental > Aquatic > Marine > Oceanic | place: Canada: Western Arctic Ocean | collected 2017-10-01 | reverse complement strand
CTTCTGAGAATAGAGAAACATCATTGTCGGCAGATACAAGGGGGAGTGAGGGTGCTTGCTCAACCCACTCAGGAAGGTTTGGATCTTCATCAACTTCGTTTCCGAATGTAGCACCATGGAAATCCTGTGCATCAGAGACTTTGTATTCTGACTCGGGATCGCCCTGTATGATATATACTACTTCCACTTTTTCATCTTTTTCTATTCTGCCAATAGCCCACGTCATATGCGTTCCTTCTCTAGCTGATTCTTTAGTGGTTGATACTTCTCTTTCACCACTAACTGAAGAGCGGACACTAGATTCTTCAAAAGAGAAAGTTCCAGGGACGACGTCGTGTAATGCTAAATCATCTAGAGCGCTATCTGAATTATTATCAAACATTAGTAAAATTTCATACTTACCTGGGCCGCCCCCAGGAAATACATGCTTTCCTGTACTGATGTTTCTTCTACGGTGAACAACTTTTATCTGAGGTGGTTTCTTGACAAATCTTTCTGCCACTGGACCAAATCTCTCTGAACTAAAATAGGCTTTAACTGGTGCTGAAAGTAACTTATTCTGCGGAGAAGGATCTGGGGCATGCAATGGATATTTGATAATCATGGTCTTCCCAGGCCTCAAGCCAAGAGGTGCCGAAGTCCCTATTGTCGCCCTAAGGCCGTGCCCTTCTGAATCAGGAGATATCAGTTTTTCTTCGATCTGTATCCCGCTAATTATCTCTATCTGATATTGTTCAGGTTTTAATTCTGAACCTTCAATTTCTATAGAAATTTGACTGTGTGAAGGTGGCTTAAATATTCCTGGTATGTCGTCAAGTATCCTAACTACATTCATTATTGCGGAGCCAGTATTCTCAATAGTTATGGCTGCTTCAACATCTGAAGATATATATGACTTGATTCTTGATTTATCATATCTTTTATTCAGAATTGCATCCAAAATTGTTAGTTTTTGTTCTTTTAGACTTACTTTTCCTCTGGATTCAACCGAAACCCTAGGTAGTATTGAATATCTAACTTCTTGAGTAAAACTTGGTTGCTCTTCTGACTCGACTCTTTTTAACATTGAATCCCAGCGACCTTCAGGAGGGATATCTTGTCGAATATCAGAAACATCCAAAATTGGTTCATCCCTACCTGCTAAACGGACAGTTGCACCTGAAAGAGCAACTACAAATGAAGATTTATTCTCAAAGACGCACTTGCAATCCCATACTCCTGGCCTATCTTGTTCCTTTGCGTTAACATAAGAAAATTGCCTACCTGAGCTAGTAACCATTTCAAATTCAGAACGAGAGACAGTAGCATCTGCAGAATAAGTTGCTGTACAAACACCTGCAGATATTTTATCTATTGAAGATATACTAGCAGAAATGGATAGGAAAAGAGGTCTTTTTTCACCGGGGTTTAACCTCCCTATATTCCAAACTAAGGATTTGTCTTCTATCACATATTCGGCATCTTCGGCGTGTATAAATGACTCTGGCATAGTTCTCTTAACTTGGACATCATTTAAGGGAACAGAAGAAATATTCTCCAATTCAATCATAATTGATATTTCTTGAGCATTGTCTAAGTACACAAGTGATAAACTTGGCTCTTCATTTCTTTCTGGATCAGTATCTATAAATTCAGTAAGAACAATCATCCTAGGGCCTTGCGCGGCATAAGGAATAATTTTTTCCTCAGTAGCATCTAACTCTCGTACAGGAATTAATGCATCTCCCAAGTCCGTTGAATCTGTCAACTTCAATTGTACTTCAATATCCCATGCACGATGTTTTTTACTTGCATTTCTAAGTATTAATTCACCTCTTATAATCTGATTTCGGACTGTTCCATTGTGATTTAAGGATAACTCCTCTTCCTCCCTAAGTATTGCGTGTAATTTATCACCCGGTATTGAATCTACTTCAATAGATGGACGTAAGATAGAAAATTTTTGTTCTTTATTTGGTTTGGCATATTGTTGATCTTCGGAGCCGAACATAATTGAAAATGCTTCAGCAGTAGATTTAACTTCAGATTCTACTTCAGATTCTACTTCAGATTCTACTTCTTCAACAAGTTTTATTTCATCATGCAATATTGCAGGGGAAGAAAATAATGATAATGAGTCAGCCAAGGATTTGAGAGATGATTCGTCATCTCCTAATTCACCTTCCAGTACACTCAACGCAAATGGGTCTTCTACTTCAGATTCCTCTATCTCCGGATTCTCTTCTAATTCTAAATCAATATCCAATACTGATAAAGAAGGCAATAAAGGATTAAACTCATCGCCCGATGGAACAGGATTCGGCGTTATAGGTTCTGAATCTTGAAGAATATTACTTGCTGCATCAATTATTTCCTCTTCTATAGGTAGAATAGGAGTTGAGGGTAGAGGCAGAGAAGCAGAGAGCAAGGGAGATGTGAATTCCAGAGGTGGAGGTGGAGGCGCGAACCCCGGAGGTGGAGGTGGAGGCGCGAACCCCGGAGGTGGAGGTGGAGAAAGAGAAGTTTCTTGGCCAGGTACTAAATTAGTAGCAGATTGATCGTCAGAATCTTCTTGAATAAGCGTATTAGGCTGATTTTCAATATCTATCTGTTTATCTTCCTGTTCGGAATTATCACTAAAAAGGCCCGGAGGTGGAGGAGGCGGAGGAGGCAAAGGAAATCCAGGAGGAGGAGGAGGGGTTTCTTCAGCCATACTTAAACAACCCTTAACGGTAAACACCCCTGATAGTTAGAGGGTATAACGATTACCTGTTCGCAATCCTAATTGAACTTGACACGGAATGGTTGAAACTAGAAGAGTGTTGGGAATAGTATGAGTGCACAAGATAGTACCAGTCCACCAGTAGTATTTGTTGTAGGAACTGCAGGTGCGGGAAAGAGTTCATTGGTTACTTCCTTTCAAAGATGGGCTAGATTCTTAGAAGTAGATGTGATGGCAATAAACCTAGATCCTGGTGCTGAAAGAGTACATTATGATCCAGAATTCGATGTAAGAGATTTAGTATCATTATCAGATGTAATGTCTGAATATGATTTAGGTCCAAATGGAGCACAGATATTGGCTGCTGATTTAGTAGCATCTCAGGCAGAAGATGTGTTTGAACAAATTGAAGGATTATCAGGAGATTTGTTAATTGTAGATACTCCTGGGCAGGTAGAATTATTTGCATTTAGAGAGGCTTCCAGTCATCTAGTAGAAGTAATAGGACAAGGAAGGGCATGTTTAGTGTTTTTATTTGATCCAATGCTATCTAGGACCCCCAGTGGATTTGTTTCACAGATGTTACTATCATCTATTGTTCATTTCCGCCTAGGACTTCCTACGGCTAATTTCCTTTCTAAAACTGATTTATTGGAAGAAGAAGAATTAGAGAAGATATTAGATTGGGGAGATAATCTAGACATATTAGAAGTAGCACTATATGAAGAATCGGCGCAACAGTCACTAAATTCTAAAGCAGGAGGGCAACGGGCAGAATTTGCAATTGGGCAACTAAGAATGATGCAGAATGCCGCCATTCAACCGGGCCTAATACCACTTTCTAGTGAAGTAGAAGATGGTTTAGCAGATGTATTGACCTTCGCTCAGAGTATGTTTGGAGGCATGGGCGACACAAGAGATGGTTTTGCAGGAGATATTGAAGATGAACGATCATGAGGAAAAGAGAGACCTCTTAGCAATAGATGATTTCGCAAAGGAATTACCTGAATTGATTGATTGGGCTATTAAAATGAAAAATGGAGAAGGGATAATAGATGAGTTCAAACCCCTAGAAGGTATGTCTATTGGTTCTATTTATGAAAAACCATCTACACGAACTAGAGTATCATTTGAAGTAGGAGTTAGTAAATTGGGAGGTCAACCTATTACCTTACTGTCCAATGATATCCAATTAGGAAAAAGTGAATCAATAGCTGATACAGCTGCCGTACTATCTCGTTTTCTTGATGGGATGACATATAGATGTTTCAAACATGATGATGTGAGAGAATTAGCTAAATATTCGTCAATACCAGTAATAAACGCACTCTCTGATCTTCATCACCCATGTCAAGCTGCTGCGGATTTAATGACGATAACTGAACATAAAGAAAAGGTTAATGGCCATATTTCTTGGGTAGGAGATGGAAATAATGTATTCCATGACTTATTATTGGCAAGTGTTTCAATGGGCCATGACGTACATTATGCAACACCAATTGGCTTTGAACCTGATAAAACAATCTTAGAAAGAGCGGTAAGAATATCTGAGAATACAGGGGCTAAAATAATTGGAACAAATGACCCAAGAGAGGCTGTTGCTGATGCAGGAGTAATTTATACAGATATATTTGTATCAATGGGTGAAGAGCATATGAAAGATAAGTATGAAGCATTTGAGGGATTTCAAATTAACGAAGAATTAGCAAATAATGCTGATTCTGACTATTTGTTCATGCATTGCCTTCCTGCGCATCGTGGAGAAGAGGTAACAGATGGAGTTATTGATTCAAAGAATAGTGTAGTTTTTAATCAAGCAGAAAATAGAATGTGGGCACAGATGTCTCTCTTGACCTATATGTGTAATGAGAATGCGTGGCATACATTCAAAGAGTTGTTCTAGATTATTAGGGAGCATAATAAGAAAGCCCCTGCACAAAGGTATAATGATTTCTTGAGTAACTGTTGTGCTTCAAAGTCTTGGGCATTAGCCAACTTTGTTTTGACCATAAGAAGGACAAAAATAGAAGGTACAGTAAAAATTAGATAAGATTCTTTGAACAAACCTAGAGCAAAAGGAGATATTATCGAGATTAAAGCCATTAGAGAAATTAAATAAGCAATAATTCTAGTTTTTTCCGCACCCAAACGCTTGGCCAGAGTATTACGGCCTATGTCGGATTCCATATCTTGTACATCTTTTATAATTTCTCTAGATAAATTATACAAAAATCCTATCACTGCAATAGATATAACTCTGGCATTAGTAATTTTATAAACCCCTGAAGAGCCTAACAGAACAACCATAGCAACAGAAGCACTAATGGCAATATTTCCAGGTAAACCACGATTTTTAAGATTCAAACTGTAAGTAGAAGAAGATTCATAATTCATCAAAAGGAAAAGTGCAACTATCCATATCGCAGCTGATGGAAGCCATTGATAAAGTCCTTCATTGCTATGACTGGCAAAAAATGCAGCACCAGATATAGAAGATAGTGAAATTAACATCATAGAAAGAATGCCTATTTTTGCTTCGGAAATAGATATTATTCCTGATGGAAGTGGGCGATCTGGTTTGCCTACTTTATCTATATCAAAATCAAGATAGTCATTCAATGCATTCCAAGAGGACATAAATGAAAAAACCGATAAAGCCTGTAAAGATGTAATAAGTAGAAGGTTTCCGTTTGGCATTTCTCCTAAGGCCATAATCGCACCTAGAAAGACGCCTATGACTCCACCGATATTATTACCTAAACGGAAAATAGTGGCCCATGCATTGAGTTTCTCACTTTTCACCATATCCTTTGGAGAAGGAATTAGGACTTGACCTTATTGGACTAAGGCTGTGATATTATCTTTAGTTAATCCCCAAACGCAAACTGTATATACGCTTCCTCTAAATTGCCCTCTAATATGGCCGATTTTATCAAATCTTAAATCCTTTGCAAGAATATTTCCGACTTGATTCATGGTCGCTCCCCAGCGAAAACGACTATTCAAATGATCAAATATTTCAACCGTATTGGCTGAACCATTTTTTTCGAGAAGAATTCTAATTTCTTCACGTAGCCTCCTAGTTCCGGACATTAAAATACCTCCACAGAAGATTCTTGGGAGGCGTTTAACCGCTTCCTTAGTCCTTCCCAACTAGTTGTACTAACTGCGATAGGTAGAATCTTTGTACGTAAAGGAGACCAAGTATTGCCACTTGATGGTACCCCATTATGATTGACCAGAAGGCCATTTAATGTATCATCATTCGAAAAGGAATTAGTGACATTAGTTTTGATAAGTGATTCAAAAGGAACTATGCGGCATGGTGCTGGTCTCTTCCTATAATTTATATTGGTTTTCGAGTATTTTCGTTGACTCATGACTCTATGTAAGGCAGTTAGCATATGAATAGACGTAAGAGAGAGTATAATGAAAGTGAAAGTGAATATTTAGCAAGAGAAAGTTTTGTACATTGTTTTGATAAACATTGGTCATTTGGCCTAACTTGTCGCTCGTGTGGTGTAGTTCGGCCCATCATGTCGCCTTCTCGAGGCGACGACCCGGGTTCAAATCCCGGCACGAGCACCAAAATACCTCATTATTAAACAAAATATCATTGGGCATAACTGAATTATAGGCTATTTCCTATGCATATCCTGAAGATATTTGTGGAGAATCTAGTTTTTCCACAGGAGTAAATACTTTTGATTATCGATGTTTCACCTGTAGGAAAAGATATTGTGATGTCATAAAAATACAGGAATTGAGTGCAGGTCCTGTAATAAATTAAATTATGTGAAAATACTTTTACTATGTAAGGTGCCTCTAGGGGAAAGATTTTTTTCTAAAGCCATGCGAACATGTTGTCTGCCATCTTCGCTATATCCATAGACTATTTCTCCGGGGCTAACTTCAAAATTCCAATATTCTTGGAAAATTTCAGCGTCTTCTTTATTTTGTGCTAATTTCTTAGGAACAGCATGATACATTACTAATTTCTTTTTCTTAATTCTAAAATATTTACCAATTACTTCTGGAAGTAATTTACTGACCCAAGTATCGTTGAGAATTTTTACTTCTCTTTGGATCATGTATCTAGGATTATCCAGTGGCCCTAGAACTTGTCCCATGGCTTCGATAAAGATTTTAGATTCTTCTTCAGATGCATGTTCAAGATATGTCCTCACCCAACCCCCTCCTCTGTTCCCTCCAGCAACTGCAAAACCTCTTTTGAGATGTCCAGTTCTCCGTAGAGCCCCCGCGACTGCAGTTGCAATGGCTGATATTAAGGACGCGTCATTCCATTCGGGCTGCTCGAATGCTACACTTAGTATTGGCCACCCACCTGAGAATCCTGCTTTCATTTTCAGTTCTATTGCTTCACTTGGTACTTCATTAAAAGGCTCCCCAATCTTCCATAATTCTCTTGTACGTTCTCTGTTTCTTGCTCGCTTAATCATTTCTTCGTTGAAGGCATCTAGAGTTTCGGAGATCCCTTCAGGTCGGACTTCTGTGAAGGCTGCATGTACATGGCCTACTCCTTTCTCTATGGCACTATCATCACATACTCCATATAATCTTGAATGCTTTCTTTTGAAGCGGTCATAATCATCAAATCCTTTACTGAATTCTTCAGCTAAACATACAATATCCCAATTATTTGCCACCTTCTCAGGATTATGTTTGTCGAGTCTAAATGACCTCCCTCTTAGTTGATTTATACTCATACTTGTTGTAACAGTCGTTAAATCAATTAGGACATTAATTCTGCTTGCATCCCATCCTTCGCCCAATAGTCCTCTTGTACCAACTAAGCATTTTGTTATACCTTCTTGAAACATCTCAGTTATCATTTCAGTGTAGTACCTTGGCTTCCATTGTACCCCTTTACCTCTTATCTCATAAAAGCCATCTTTCTCTATATTTTCGAGTTTGATGTCTAATTTTCTTTCTTTTATCCATTCTTCAAATTTCGGCATTAACACTTGAGAAAGGTCATCATCAACTAACACAGTAGAACCAGTCATTAAAACTGGATTCAGTTTGTCTGTAGATTCATCTTCCAGCAACGAACGAAATGCCGCAATTGCACCACCTGCATTTTTATCAAGTACGTCTTCAACCAAAGCAGTGGCAGAAGTTTTTTCGAAATCAGTAACAATTACTGCCCTTATATCTGACCCAAGTGCTTTCATTTCTGCAAGTAATATATCTCTTAGTGCATCATATTTAGCTGAAGCATATGCCATTACACGGCCCACTGGAGAGGCACAAGGCCTAATCCCTGTTTCAGTAATCTGATGCCCCAACATTCTTAATCGTTGTATTGCTATTTCTGCTAATTCATGATCTTTTTTATTTTTAGAACGAAGTAATCCATGTCTAATATAACGGTCTAATAAGGGTATTATTATCGAGTTTTTCATAAGATTCATGTCTAGCAATTTTTGTTCTGGCTCAGGAATCTCAGAAGGTAAAGTAATTCCCTTTGAGAGAAGGTGTAATCTCGAATTGTTGGCTAATGTCTCATCTCTTCTTACAAAAGTAGTCCAATTCTTTGCAGGTCCACTGGGAAGTAGTAGTCCTTCTAATACTTCAGTTAGCCAAATATCTAGTTTAGGAATTCTGTTCTGTACTTCATCTGGTCCATTGCTAATGTCATTGATTAATTCTTCGAATTCCTTATCTACATTTGCAATATAAATTAATTCTTCAGAGTTTGGCCTTACAAAATATGCTAGATCTTGATAAGGGGATAGGTTAGAATCTCTAACTAAGGCGGGAACCGGTACTTCATAATCTACTTCACCAAAAAATTCTTCATATCTTTCCCCATCTTCCATATTCGCGGAGTCTAAATCTGGGGGTGTGGCCGTAAGTCCTAGGACAATCGGATTTCCAAAATATTCACGTATTTCGCTAAGAACCCGCCCCCAGTGCCCCAGTAAATGATGACATTCGTCGAGAATAATCATCTCAATCCCCACTTCAGCCAGACTTTCTAGATTTTTCTTAGATGATTCGTGTAATATCCATAATGCATTTCCATGGGTTGCAAAATCATCTCTAACTTTTTTACGATAATAACCCAATCTTTCGTTGTAATAATTTAAATTATTTTCTTCAAGATCATTTATCCAAGCTCTTGCTGTCTCTAAATTTTCGGCTTCTTTTTCATTGATTAATTTATTAATCCATAACTCCATTGCCGCCTCATTTAAATTTTCATCAGCCCTTTTTGGAAGTGTTAATGATTGATAGGTGAGCGATGTAAGTAAGCCTGGCGATCTTGCATCTGTTCCAATTTGGTCATCTTTACCATCTAAATTGAATAGTTCTCTTGCCCTTGCAATCCATTGGGCTTGAATTGCTGAATTTGGACTAAGTACTAAAGTTGGCGATCTTACTAAATTGGACCATGTATACAGGCCGAGTACAGTTTTCCCAGAACCTGGGGGGGCCACTATATGCAGATTCTTCTCACCGAATTCTAATTGTTTACGGATAATGTTCGAAGAAGCAACTTGAGATGGGCGGAGAGTTCCAGTAAAACCAATTTTACCAAAATCATCAATGGCATCATCGAGCATAACAACTCGTCTACACCATAGTTAAAAACTATTTATTGATTAATATGTTTTTGACTTGATATTACAGTAATATCTTAATTGAATTAAATCCACCCCGTGAATAAATTAGATATCACAATTTGTTTATTATTTGGAATGAATGAAAAATACCCATTCAGAAGAATCTTAAGGACCAGTACATTCGATAATTAAGGTCTGAATGCGTGTTGAACAAGATATTAAACTAACTTTTGATGATGTATTGATAAGACCTAAGCGCAGTACGCTTGTTTCTAGATCTGATGTAAATCTTGAACGGGAATTTAGTTTTAGGCATTCGAGTGAAAAATGGACTGGTGTACCAATTGTATCTGCCAATATGGATACAACTGGATTATTTTCTGTTGCTAAAATCTTGCAGAAACATAGAATGTTAACATGTACACAAAAATTTTATTCAACAAACGAATTTGTTGAAGCTTGGAGTGATGGGATAAAACCTGAATTTTTGGCCGTAACATGCGGATCTACCAAAAGTAGTTTTGAATTAGTGAAAAGGAAAATGGCAACAAATGATAATCTAAAGATGGTATGCGTAGATGTTGCAAATGGATATAGGGAGGTTTTTCTTGAATATGTAAAGAAGATTAGAGAAGAGTTTCCCTCGAAAATAATTATTGCAGGAAATGTTGCAACAAGAGAAATGACAGAAGCACTAATTCTTGCTGGTGCAGATATAGTAAAAGTTGGGATTGGCCCCGGTTCAGTATGTACAACTAGAAAGGTAGCAGGAGTAGGTTATCCTCAACTATCAGCCATATCTGAGTGTGCAGATGCTGCCCATGGACTCCTTGGCCATGTCATGGCAGATGGTGGGTGTTCTTCACCGGGGGATGTTGCAAAAGCTTTTGCTGCAGGTGCTGACTTCGTCATGCTAGGAGGAATGTTTGCAGGTCATGACGAGTCCGGAGGGTCGTTGGTGGAAGGAAATAATAAAAAAATGTATAAGTCATTTTATGGAATGTCGTCATCAAAGGCCATGGAAACACACTATGGAGAGGTGGCCAAACATAGAGCACCAGAAGGTAAAGAAGTTAGAGTTCCCTATAGAGGGGCATTGGAGGATAGTATACAATCGATACTCGGGGGTTTACGCTCAGCGTGTTCTTATGTTGGCGCCAGAAGAATCAAAGATTTACCAAAATGTACTACATTCATCAGAGTCACTCAGACTACGAATGAAGTTTATCAAAGATTTAATGTTGAAGAATAGAATTTTATTAAAGGTCAAGAACTACTTGTGCCACCCAACCGGGCCCCTCGAATAGAGGAATATGCCCATCTAGGCCGGGCATAATCTCATTCACTTTTATTTCTCTTAATATTAATTCATGCATAGTTACCGCTTTAATTTCTATTTCTCTAACCACATGATTTGAATCGACCCAGGAAACTTGAGCATCCAGAGATGATTGGGAAATCATAAAAGAAACATCGACCAACCATTTGTCTTCAGTCATTCCGCGATAAAGAACTTCTTCTAACCAGAGAACCATTCCTCTCTCTAAATCTTCATCAATAAGTGGTACTGACCATTGACCAGTATGTCGAATCAATGAGGAAATATCACCCCCTACTTCACTAGATATTTGTATTGATTGTAGTCCGAATGTTACTTCCTTAATTGCATCTAATGAGTTATTAGAAAAGGCCCTTATACCTATATCTGCAGTAGTAGGGAGTATCCACCAAGACATATCTAATGGCCCCTAAATAAATAGTCGAACCTGTTATTAATTATAATTATCACAAAGTTCACCTTGGGAAGGGAAACTAGAGGGATCTTTTGGATTTGTGTTCCACTTATTCTCACATTTATTGATGTATCCGTCACCATCAGAATCTATTGAGGCATCTGATGCATCATATGGGTCAAAATTGAAGAAATATTCCCAACCGGACCACATGCCATCATCATCTTGATCTTGATGATAAACTTCAGAACCATCAGACCAGCCATCAGGGCAATTAGAGCCATCGTCACATAAGTCTGAATCACTAAGGATTGGATTGGTTCCATTTTGATATTCTTCATAATTAGTGAAGTTTGATAAATCATTGTAAAATGATGCTCCAGCCCCATATGGGTCGATATGGCATTCCGCATCTTGAGGATCATCCCAACCTGGGCAATATCGATTTAGGAGATATGTGAGATTTAATCCATCTCCATCGAAGTCTTCCTGTCCATCATTGATTCCATCTAGGTCAGAATCTGGCATACTAGGGTCCATTGGCCCTCGAGATCCCAATGCACTAAAAGAATTATTATCTACCAAACCTAAACTTAATGCTTGCTCGGTCTTAGAAACTTCCCAACCATCGGGTAATAAATCCCCATCGGTATCATGATCAACAGGATTAGTATTCCACACATCAGGTTTTTCGAAAGAATTCTGTAAAGTATCGTTATCAATATCATAAATTGAATCATTCAAAGTACTAGACGGATTTAATGCCCATCTACCTTGTTCGGGGATTACAAATCCTGAAAGATTCATCTCATATAAGAAATATTTAGGATCCATTACTCCATCGCCATTTCTGTCTCCCGAAGTTGAAAATCCAGTATTATAATTCGACCAAACCCATCCGCCTGGCCCTAATCCGCATTCCATCATTGAATCGCAACCAGGAGGTAGCCATGAGGAAGTTATAATCCATAAGCTGTGACTATTAGTATTCTGTTGGACGGAAAATATTTGCATTTCCCAGCCGTCAGGTTGGCCATCGCCATCTGTATCATTATTCAAGGGGCTTGTTGGGCTCTGCCATGGTCGTGGAATATACAATACTTCACCGCCGTCATTGAGGCCATCGCCATCTGTATCGGCATTATTTGCATGTGTGACATATGTGTCGGAACCATCTATCACTTCTTCTCCATCTTCTAAGCCGTCGTTATCAGTATCAAAGGCGGATGCGTTAGTGAAGTAATGGACTGTGGAGCCATTAATTTCTATGTAATGACCAGTAATTGCCTCACGATAGTCCTCTAGGCCATCGCCATCTGTATCTCTATCTGTTGCATTTGTGAACGTTTCATAATATTCCATAGAGTCATTTAGACCATCGCCATCACTATCATAAGTTCCTGGATCGCTACGAACTATTACATCTCTGACGCCATGGTCTACAATTCTAATAATCCAACCCATTACTTCTATGCCATCGAGTAATCCATCGCTATCAGTATCACTGTTAAGGGGATCTGTAGACCTGCCATCAACTATGCCATCAAAATCACGATCACGGGCATTATATTCATTTAAATTGGTAAAACGCTCATTATCTTCAAGCACAACTACGAGATCTTGCAATCTGGAACTAATTTCATCCCCTACATCTACATTGATGTAATATACCCAACCTGCTGTTTGTGTTTTTATTGGTATATTCACATAATTGCCTTCTTGCACTGTACGAACCCAAAGTACTGTTCGATCCTCTTGTACATAATCTCCAAGATTAACATTTATTGAGTGTATAGTAGTCACACCAAGCATATCAGTATATCTAACTCCTCCATCATTATCTATATCATATCCATCATAATCTGGATCTTCATCCGCATTGCTACCATCATTGGGGTGTAGTCCACTAAGATATTCCCAACCATCGGGCATACCGTCATTATCCGTATCTGAATCCAAAGGGCTGGTGAAATTTGATTCTCCCCAAACATATGAAACTTCAAATTCTTCAACATTATTAAGGCCGTCATCATCATTATCTCCGTAAGCATCTGTTGCATTTGATGGATTTAATAAATCATTATAGCAGTATTCAAATCCATCAGGCATACCATCTCCATCGGTATCCCAATCCCCTGGGCCATTCAATCTGCCATCATTATCCATATCTTCCTCAAACCAAGTTAAATCGCCTGGGGCTAGCATTTTACTAGTATATGGTGCATCTATAGTTAATGTTCCAAAAACTGGAACGCCACAATATACGCCTAAATTAATATCTCCGAAAGCTATTTCGTAACGATCATCAATTAAATCATTATCACTATCTTCTGCAAGTGGATTGGTGTCGTATCTTTCTTCGACATAATTCCTAAGACTATCGGGAGTAGGTTGTTCTAAGTCTAACACAGCATCACATGAATGTCCAAATTGGTTACCCATTTCTTCCCATGACTTCTTTCCAATATCTTGTTCTATCTCTGCCCTCACCGTGGCAGTAAGTAAATCGCAATTCCAATTACCATCTAGTGGATCAAGAAGAGTTATTGGGCCTTGAGCAGTTATAATCTCATAAGTGTATTTAGATTCCCAATTATCATTCAGGCCATCTCCATCACTATCTTTCAAATTGGGATTTGTACCTATCTTGGATTCTTCAAGATTTGTTAAACCATCTCTATCAGGGTCCCCAAGAGGACCATTATCAGGATTTGGGAAAGTTTCATTTTGTTCACCGGTTTCCTGTTCTGTATCTACTGAATTAATGGGGATATCTTGGCAATCTCCTTGATCAGGCGAATCGCCAAAAGAAAGGCAGGGTTCCCCTGTATCTAATGGATCTAAGCCGTTTTCAATTTCCCATCCATCATCCAAACCATCGCCATCTGTATCTGCCTGTTGCCAATTTGTACCATAGAGAGTTTGTTCCATTCTATCTGGTATTCCATCGCCATCCCAATCGCACCCTACTGTTGGAATATCTGGAGGGCATTGCTTGGGATTTTCATCTTCTGTGATAAAGAGATCATTTACAGCAGAGTCAAAACCACCTGCATCTGTATTTGAAATTGCGGCGCCAATTATGGTATAAACTCCGGCTAAACAGAGAGTGGCAGCAATTGCAGCGACGGCATATTGATTGTGATTTAGTCTCATCAGAACACCCGCCCCCTGTTAGAGAACGGCCCATTGTATTTGAGTTCGGCTATAATGTTTCACAGGCTACGATTGAGAATCAGCCTCTGCAATGTCAAGAGCAGGAGAAATTTTCACAAAAAAATTATTATTTTCAATAGAAAAAATTATCTTACCATTACGGCCATAGGCACGTTCCCAGCAAGCTAACAGAATACCACAAGTTATTGAAGGGTGAAACAAAGACTGAAGAGATATTTGGATGCCGTCATTTCCTCCAAAGGGTTTCACATCTTCTATCTTACCTAGGCCATATTTGTGCAGATGTTTTGTTCCAACTTGTTTCCAATCTTCTATATCCCTTATCATAATATGAGAAGATTCAGAAATAAATATTTCCCTAGCAGAATCGGCAGAAGCAGACCACCAAATAGAATCTATAGAATCCACCGAATCCCACGTATAATCATTTAATCTAGAAAAGTTAACTTCTTTCACAAACGGTTTGGAACATTGTGAGAATCTGATAATAAGATCATCGGAGATAATCATTTTTCTAGAATTTAGTAATGACCAACTACCTTCAGAGTTTATGTTAAGCGCATCCCACCATTCTGATGAATCAATCGGGAAATAATTAGATAAATCCGGAATATAATTATTTACATTAGTTGGATTTGGAAAAGAATCACTTATAGGTTTTAGAGTGAGCATAATGTTAGATTCAGAATCGGACCATTGGCATTTATGGCGTTGGTGACGTAGCGATTCCCAAGCGGCAGATAGAAAGCCGACTGTTATGTGTAGATTGGAGTAATTATTAATTAGTAAATTTACTTCTTCATCCTTTTCATCATAATATGAAAAAGTGCCGAGTCCTCTTTGATGCCAATCAAAAATAAGTGATTGCCACATATCGATATCTTTACCCTTGGGTGCTAAGTTCTTATTTGAAAGTAATAAAAATTCAGCTGATTCTGAAGAAGCTTGTACTAAACGCCGGCCGAGAGTCAATTGCAATCGTTCTTCTAAACCTAGAAACCATTTCTCAAACCAGAACGAACCAACTAACCAAGCAATTTGACCATCATTATCCGAGTCGATGATTAATCCATTAGAATAATGTAACCATCTTTTTGAGAGATCAAGATTTCTATTCTTGGAACGTTTGAATAAATTAGATATTAGAGAAATGAAAGACATCTATATCACTGTAGAAATTCTGAAATCCTATTGAATACTATATCTAGAATTTCGATAGGAGGTAAGCATACCATTCGGAAATGGCCACTTCCAAATTCAGGAGAGAAACCTGACCCATGTACTACTAATACATGCTTATCATGCAATAAATCGAGTACAAATTTTTTATCATCATTGGAAAAATTTGGATGAGTGATTTTCACAAATAAATAAAATGCAGCACCTGGTGCTTCACATTCCAAGCCGTCAATATCAGAAATGCGACTTAAGCAATAATCCAACCTCTCTTTTACTACTGATCTATGTATTTCTAACCATGAAGAGTCGTCATTTAATCCTGCTAGAAAACCATATTGGGCCGGAGTTGAGGCACAGAGTCGGCTACGCAGGAGTCTTTCTACTCCATCGCGTACTAGAGTGAGTGAAGTTTGAGGGTCATGAAATGCCATATATCCAACTCTCCATCCTGGTGCGAAATATACCTTTGAAGCTCCATTTAGTGTAATCACTGGAGATGTTTTTGATCTAGAAGCAACAGAACATATATTACCCGAAAAGTCGAGTCCATCATAAATCTCATCAGCAATAATTGTACATTTGGGCCATTTATCAGCAATTTCAATCAAGCCATCTATTTCACTTCTGGTTGCAACATTTCCTGTTGGATTATTGGGGTTAATTAGGACAAGTAAACGTACGTCATGATTCATTTTTGATTTTATATCATCTAAATCAATTTTCCAACCATCTGAAGAATTTAAACGATATTCGACGGTTTTTGCACCATACATTTGCGGGTATGCCATATAAGGAGGATAATGAGGGCCGGGTGCAAGGACGACATCACCTTCTTTTAGGAAGGCTGCAAATAGTACTTGTAAAGCCTCAGTTACACCATGCGTCACATATACATCCTCATCAGAGCAATTCCAGCCTTTCTCAGTTTGATGAGAGGCGATTGCTTTTCTCAATTCAGGTATCCCATAAGAAGGCCCATATCCATTATCTTGTCGATCTAAAGCATGTTTGAATGCTTCAACCATATGAGAGGGAGTTGGTAGCCCCTCATACGCTAATGGGTCACCAATATTCAATTTGATTATTTCATGACCTTGTGATTCTAGTTTGATTGCAGGAACCACTACATCTCGTATTGCGTATTCTATATCAGAAGCTCGACGTGCGACATCGATTTGTTCCACCATAATGATGCGTGAACTACTTTAGCCATCAAGTCGACTGAAAAAAATACTAATAAAGATATAAAACTTATTTGGTACTCAGAGCAGTCCCAACATCTCTCTTGCAGAATTTAACGCATCTTCTAAACCATCAGGGTTTGAACCGCCACCCTGCGCGAATGAAGGTCGCCCGCCGCCGCCTCCAGCGATATGGTGGGCTATCTTATTCAATACTACGACAGCATCATGCCTCTCTGAAGCTAGAGAATTTTCTGTAGATGCAACAATTAACTTACCTCCTCCATCACGACTACCAATAATGGCAAATGTTGGATTTTTAGGATCGCGAGTTAATTCACCCAACATAGCCATCATTTGTCTAGAGTCTCCAGAAACTTCCATCACTACATAGCGCACTCCATCTATTTCTGATGCTTCATTTCTACCTCCTTCACTAGTACGTAAGCGAATTATTTCTCCCTCCAATTCCTCAATAAGTTTTTGTTGTAACTTCCATTCTTCGAAGAATCGTGATACGGTTTTTGGAAGGTCTTCAGGACTTACTCCAAGCATATCTGAAGTTTCAGTAAGAATTTTTTCTTGCAAGCGGGCATATTCACGCGCAGTCTCTCCGGCCACAATTTGCAGACGCTCTACCCCGTCTTGTACTTGACTGGAGCGAATTATATGCAAGTCCCCTATTTGCCCTACTTCATCATGATGCGTACCGCCGCAGGCTTGAATATCATAATCGCCAATTTTGATAATTCTTATCACGTCATGTTTTGGAGGGCCCCCCTGATATATATCGAAACCGAAGCGAACATCTGCATCTGCTCGGCTAAGTACTATTTTTTCGATCCCGACATTACTTGAGATTATCTCATTTGCTTTATCTTCTATTTGATTCAAAATAGAACGATTAATTCTAGAGTGGTGCGTTATATCTATCCTCGCATAACGAGCACCTTTGTTAGAACCCGCTTGCCATATATGGGGGCCAAGTAATTCTCTAGTTGCACCTCCAACTATGTGTACAGCAGTATGATGGTCCATTAGTTGTTTACGGCGAATCCAATCTATATGGCCCATAACTAATCCAGTACCAATGGGGGAATCAGTCAAGTGCAATACTACACCTTGAGTAATTCTAGTATCCAATACATTAATTTCTAAATCATCTTGAATTAGTACTCCTTGATCTCCAAGTTGACCTCCTCCTTCGGGATAAAATAGCGTCTTATCTAATATAACTGCATGAGTTGGCATTTTAGTAACTTCATTGGAAAAATTTAGTGAATTCAAATGTTTTTGAGATAGCTCCATACATTTTATTACCTCAGCATTGAATTTTTGTTCATGTGCATTGGCATAATAATCTAAAGAAGTGTGTGTTATCTCTGAAACATCAATCAATCCGGGCTTATTTTTCGATTTAGCAGCTACCTTAGTCATCAAAGCATTTCTAGCAGCCATATCGGCTGCAAATCCAACACGTACTGTCAATTTATCCCATCCAAGAGAATTAGCAATAGAAATAGCCATCTCAGGAATTAAACCTCTTTCTTCTGATAAACGAAAAAGTACTTCATCAGAAACCGAATGCGCGTCATAGGGTAATTCTTTAAGTGCGGTTTTAACTGCAGATTCACCTTTTCTAAGCATCTCATAATATCGTTTTTCTTCAAGATTAAGAATCTCAACTATGCCCTTGGAAGATTGGACAAAGGAATCTATGTCAAGATAATAATCTATATGTTCAGAACCTAAATCAGCAAGACTGATAGAAACGCCAATATTATCTTTCATACGGCAAACTCGGCGTGCAAGCATTCTGACCAAGTAACCAGATTTAGAATTACTTGGAACTAGTCCATCTCCAAGCATATTACATATTGCATGCATATGATCTGGTATTGCATAAATTGATGAAAGAGGTTCGGTTACTTTTTGTAAATCTTCAATTGAAATATCTAAACCCGATTCATGTATACGTGAGATAAGTTTTTGATATAATGAATTGACATCAGTACCTACATCAATATTTAGAATTCCAGATAACCTTGATATCTCTCCTAAAAGTAGATTTAAATCTATTTTAAGATCCAAAGAGTGGATTAATTCATCATATCCAGAAAGTTCTTTTAGCCAATTGACTGATTCAGGATAAATCGCCTCATAGATATTTGGAGTACCAGCAGCGGCCCAACAAAACCTCTCAAGTCCATATCCAGTATCTATAATTTGAAGATTCATTTCGCGATATTTAATTCCTTTAATCTCTATGTCTCCGTCTTCGTGTTCTTCGAGATTCATGAAGACTAATGTTGCTAGCTCTAAACCTCCAACAATCACTTCCAGAGCGGGCCCAGCATTTCCCCCTCCTGACCAAGGATTTTCGACATAGGTTATATCTTTTGGGAGAATTCCAAATGTCTTTGTTAACATCTCATCGCAATACCTTACACATTGATCTATCCAGTAAACCACATTTCCATCTTTAGGCCTATTAAATGCATGATGTGCCATCATCTCAAATGTAGAAAGATGTCTCCCCGAACGCCCTACTGCAGCAACGTCTGTTAGCCTTATACAAGGCTGACTTATGACTAATGGATTGGCAGGAGGAGGTACTTGGCCACTTGTCACATGGGGCTGAAAATCAGCAATACTTGCTATTGTAAGGTGTATATCATCACGCCATCTTGCGATAACCGGATAAGGAGAAATTATCTCATGATTTCGTTCTTTGAAGAAGGAAAGAAAAGTATTCCTCATTGCATCTTTGAGTTCTTTTCCCTTCATAGGATATCCTTGTATCAATGGATTCCCTATAAAAGTATAAGGATCCGCAGTTGAATCGCCACAAGTAACTCTTTCTCCATCTCTGGACCAGAATTTTAGATTGGTAATAATGCATTCTTTACGACAATGGCCGGACTCGTTCCAAAATGGAATATTGACATCACCAAAGGTCATCCTATCGTACCATACTTGTGATGCCTCCATTTAATGATTAGTATTGAAGTCGATGTCCAATAAGGTCCCGGCGAGTTGAAAGGGAGATGATATTACGTTATCGCATGGAAGGTGAATGGAGGCAATATCTAGAACCTTCTGGACCTGGAAGAATGCGAATCAAAAAGCATGGGCGTATGCTCACAGATGCAATAATTATTGCAGATAAGACACATATCCAAAAACACAAAGATGATCGTTCACCGAATCAAATAATCAATACTGCCTCAATACCGGGTATCATAGGGAATGCTTGGGCTATGGCAGATTGGCATTTTGGCTATGGCTTTCCAATTGGGGGCGTAGTTGCAACTGATACGGAAGCAGGTGAGCAAGGAGGATCAATATCGCCAGGAGGAGTAGGTTTTGATATTAATTGCGGCGTTAGACTATGTTCTTTAGATGTAAACTTTAGTGAAATTGATGCAAAGTTACTTTCTGATAAACTGGCAAAATCGATACCCTCGGGAGCAACTAAAAAAGGAGGAGTGAAACTAGATGCCACGAATCTAGAATCTATTCTTTCAGAAGGTGCTAAGGCGGCGATAGACATTGGATGGGGGGAACATAGGGATCTTGCTAGCATAGAGTCGCATGGAGTCTTGGAGTGTCAAGAAAGAAACCTTAGTGAGCGTGCGATGAAGAGAGGTTCTAGTGCATTGGGTACGCTTGGCTCAGGAAATCATTTTTTAGAATTACAAGTTGTTGACAAAATCGTAGATTTAGAGGCCGCCCATGCATATGGACTTAGAGAAGGTCAAGTAACTGCAATGATTCACACTGGCTCGAGAGGTTTGGGCCATCAAGTATGTTCTGAGCATGTTAATTCAATAGAGTCAGAGTATCATAAAATAGATGCAATATGGCATGCCCCAAAATGGAATATGGAAATATCAGATAGGCAATTAGCAGCGGCTCCAATATATAGTAAAAAGGGTCAAGAATATTTGGATTCGATGAACGCTGCGGGAAATTATGCATTTGCTAATCGTTCGGCACTTACTCAACGACTGAGAGATGCACTTAGGGAAATCCTAGGCCGGGATAGTGATTTAGAAGTGATATATGACGTCAGTCATAACATTGCGAAAATCGAGGAACATAATGTGCATGGTAAAACCTGCAAATGTTGCGTCCATAGGAAAGGAGCAACTAGAGCATTAGGCGGAGATCATGCAGAACTTGCTGAGAGATTCTCACAAATAGGTCAACCCGTCCTAGTACCTGGCGATATGGGAACTGCATCATGGGTTCTTGCAGGGCCGAAGAGCGGTTCTAATGATGCATTTTCTTCTTCTTGTCATGGGGCTGGGAGAAAACTATCGAGAACCGCTGCACGTAATAATATCGATTCAGCAAAATTGAAGGAAAGTCTAGAAAAGAAAGGGATTTATGTACGAGTTAAGACTCCAAATGTCCTTTCGGAAGAAGCCCCTGATGCTTACAAGGATGTTGATGAAGTGATTCAATTGACAAATAAAGCTAATTTAGCAAGGCCAGTAGCTCGTTTACGACCGTTTGCAGTAATAAAAGGTTGAAAGGATGGCCGAAACTAAAGTACCATTGAAAGGAATTGTAAGTATATGGAAACCATGGAGGGCCATTGCAACTTGGTACCTATGGAGAAGTATTAATCGGGCCTGTGCAATATTAATCACATACAGTATCCGCGTTTGGGTTGTTCTTGAAGTGTGGGTGCAGTCCCACTCTGAACGCCATCTGCTTCTTCCATAATTATAGTTAGAAGAGTATTGACGAGCGAGCGGAGGTCATCTAACTCATTTCTTAAATCATCTACAGTCATAACTTCGTCATTATTTGTATGCATCCCAATCCCATCCAGAAAGATGTCTCTTTCTAAATCGTCTCAGCGTTCAATAGTCTATAAATGATAGAGGTCAAAATCACTACAAAAGATAGATATTACGAGGCATATTAATACCCCGACGCCCAATTATTCATCATAATAATCTTCATCATCTTCAGCATAATAGTCTCCACCTCTTCCTCTCATTAAGAAGAATGAGACTCCAATGAATGAAACTATTACAATTCCGGCACCCATTAACCACACTGTTGAGCCACCTTCATTGATAATAGCCGGTTCCGATACTATGATTCCTGTAATTTCTTGCTGCATACCATTTACATTTTCAAAATCTCCATCCACTACGATAACAAGGAGGGGTTGTCCTTCTTGCCATGTTTCATATTTGAAAGTCGCTAGAACGCTGGAACTTCCAGAAGGTAATTCAATTTCTATATCTCCGTTAGTTTGCGTCGTAAGAGAAGGCCTCCATGATCCATCGGACAGTTGTTCCCAAAGTCCTATAGAAATAGTTCCATCTCTTTTACCTTGATTCTCCCAATAAGTAACAATAGTCAAAACATCGCCCGTTACAGGATATTTGGTAGGAGTAGTTATTTCCCTAGTATAATCGCCCATAAATTCCATTACTCTAAGAGTAGGTACTCTTGGAGAATCTTCACTTCCTAGGCCTATTATTGGATTTCCAGCCCTATCTGTAGAAGTAACCCATAATGCAATTTGATCTCCCAATTCGAATGATAATTCGACCGAAGGAGTGAAATCAATTCTTCCCTGGTATACGGCAGAACCATCATATGACAATAGCAAAGGGATTTCTCCGGATGCAGAAGTTCCGGTTATTTTTTGGCCTCCTCTTC
>Ga0302119_10000287_pt1 | contig 22249 bp, 43 predicted proteins | sample AG5_Tmax_MG_FD_203114 | JGI IMG/M metagenome (GOLD analysis project Ga0302119, IMG submission 203114) | Marine microbial communities from Western Arctic Ocean, Canada - AG5_Tmax | ecosystem: Environmental > Aquatic > Marine > Oceanic | place: Canada: Western Arctic Ocean | collected 2017-10-01 | reverse complement strand
TAATAACGCGCAAGGGGGTTCATCGGGTAACGGAAATCAGCCAAATAATAACGCGCAAGGGGGTTCATCGGGTAACGGAAATCAGCCAAATAATAACGCGCAAGGGGGTTCATCGGGTAACGGAAATTTGCCAAATAATAATGGGCGACCCTCAATGCAATTCCAACAGAGAAGGTAAATGACACAGAACCAGAACTGATTCTTTTGATAGGGAACGACACTATTGTGTTTGAGTTTTGAAGAAGGAGGTTTCCCTGCCCTAAAGTGGTCAAATTCGACCACTTTGAAATTAGGGAACGACACCCACGCACCTCCGAGGATTAATTATTGATAATTATTGATCTGAACCGTACCATTAAAGGGAGTGATTATAGATGGTTACGGTTAATGTAATAAACCCTAAAGAAAGGAAGTCGCCAATACGCTGTTCTGTATGTGGTTTAAAGTATTCCTTGAGGGACTATAAAATTCTCTTTGAGAATAAAAAATTAATTTATTTTTATTTCACTCCAGAGGGCAAGAAGCACAAGAAAGTGATATGTCACGACTGCTTATTAAAGGAGCTTAAAAAGCTGTATCCCGAAAAAGAGATGATTAAGTTTGAGATTCAAGACGGAGAACAGGTATATAAATGCTCGTTTTACGCCGCAGAGATAGATGAATTTCCAGACGAATTTTTTTAGAAAAAACCCCTTGACTTTCTTAAAAAAGTATATTAAGTTAGGGGTATGGAAGTTACTCAACAGTTAGATTTCATGGGAACAATCAAGTTGCCCGTAGAACAAAAGCAGTACGAACTTTGGAACTCAAAAGGTAAAGCGACAAAGGTACGGAAGGATGTAGACTTTTCCTTTGTAGATTCTTTATTTAGTTCTTTTAATTCAGACGAGGTTCAAACCTATAAGGACTATTGGCAGTCTGTTGCGCCCAAGAATGACACGGAGGTTTTTCAACGCTGGCTTTTCGCTTTCATGTCAGTTCATACCACATGGGAAAGAAACGTCATAGGGTACGAAGCTATAAAGGATTGGACTCAATGGTTCAATGATGACGCCAAGCTAGAAAAACTATTAGTAGAAAGCAGAGTCGGGCTACAAAAGAATCGCACTCGATACATCTCAGAATTTTCAAAAAAGTTTTGGCAAGACCCCGAATGGTATAAGTATCAAGGTGGAGATTGGCAGCAGTTTAGAGACAGGCTAGTTAAGAGTATCCTTGGATTAGGAATCGCGAAAGTATCTTTTAGCCTTGAGATGATTTACCCGAATGAAGCGGAAGTAACTTGCATGGATACTCACTTATTCCAAGCGTATGGACTTGACCAGAGTAAAGACGCTCGCCGCTATAAGGAGATTGAAAACTACTGGCTAGATATGTGCCGTATGTGGAATGTGCCGTCTTATATTGCTCGCTGCACTTTGTGGGACAGAAAACAGGAACAGACCGATAGCAGATATTGGAGTTATGTATTAGAGAATTAAATTATGACCGAACAACTACGACAATACAGGATGCTCGTTGAGTATCAAGGCGAAGGGAACGCTCGACCTCGTTGCGCGAACCCGCTTTGGGAATTTACGCAAGGTCGCTATCGCAGCGAAGCTGCCGTGCGTAAAGCGTACAAAGCGCGAGCAAAATCGCTCGACTTCAAAATACTCGCAGTCGAACCTTGGGAGAATTAAATTTCACTAAAATGAAAACAGAATTAGAAAACATGAATTGGATTATCGAAGGAATCAGAGACAGTCTCGAAAAAATGAGAGACTCTAAAGAAGAATCCGAATGGGATACAGTCGCACAAGAGGACGAAACATGGGAGTAATTATTAAAATTTAGTCGGGCGAAAATTTTTAGCTTGACTTATTTAAAAAATTAGCTTATATTAAGATTATGGAACGAAACAGGCTCACAGATTATGTTGAAGAACATTACCCAGATTACACGGATAAGATTCTACTCGCTGACGGATTTGAAGATGCGTTCATTGGAGTGGTTGAGAGTTTTGGGAATGAACCAAAGGCTTGCTATAATTATGATGCTTGTATTACGATATTAATGGAAGGTGATGTGATGAATGGGGAGCCTCAAATGACTTACGACGAAGCAGTAGAGTATATGGATTATAATGTCACTGGCGCATACGTTGGAGAACATACGCCAGCGTTTATTATGAATGTCGCCTTGGGAGAACAAAAACTCTAAACTAATTATTAATAAATTATGAAATTTAAGACACTATACAAACGGACGACAACAGGCGCGACACAATCTTGGGAGATTGAAGTCGAGGAGAACAGGTTCCGCACAATCTCTGGCCAGTTGGACGGCAAGAAGATTACGAATAAGTGGACTACTTGCGAGGGCAAGAACCTTGGCAAGGCTAACGCTACAACTGGTGAGGAACAAGCTCTCAAAGAAGCGGGGGCAAAGCACCAGAAGAAGCGGGACAAAGGGTACAGGCTTGATGTGGTCAACATTGACAAGAAGAAATTCTATGAGCCTATGCTCGCACAGGATTTTAAGAATAAGAATCGCAATGCTACCGTTATGAATTTTCTAAACGGCAGCGCAACAGCACCAGCGATTTTCTCTCAGCCCAAGCTAGATGGCATACGTTGCATTGCTATGCGTGAGGGCTTGTTCACTCGCACTGGCAAGCCAATTACTGCTGTACCACATATCCATGAAGCGTTAGAACCCTTCTTTGAAAAGTATCCTAATGGCACTCTTGATGGTGAGTTGTATAACCATGCGTACAAAGATGATTTCAATAAAATCATTCACCTTGTTCGCAAACAAAATCTTACCGAAGAACATCTGGCAGAGAGTAAGAAAATGATTCAATATCATATTTATGATGCGCCAGTAATAGGTGAAAGCCTTACAGAAAAGGATTTGTTTTCGGACAGAACTTCCGTACTAGACGCACAGTTCTCCAATTTAGGAATAGATGGTCGCTCGCTTCATGGAGAACCCAACCCTCTTGTTATCGTAGAGACTACCGAAATCCACAGTAGAGAACAGCTAGACCGTTGCTATGAAGATTATGTAGAGGCGGGGTATGAGGGGCAAATGGTACGCATTGACGGCGCATACGAAAACAAACGCTCGGCTGGGCTGCTTAAACGCAAAGAGTTTGTAGATGAAGAATACACCATACTTGGTTACGAGGAGGGCAAGGGCAATCGTGAGGGAACGATTAAGCATTTCAAATTCAAGAACAAGGACGGCAGAGACTTTAACTCAAATGTCAAAGGCACATTTGAATACATGGCAGAATTGCTAGAGAAAGCGGATGATTTAATAGGCAAGCAAGCAACGGTTAAGTATTTTAACCTCACGCCTGACGGTGTGCCTCGCTTCCCATACGTTATAGCAATTAGAGATTATGAGTAAACACGAAAAATGAAAACTAATCCAAACAGCGCACGACCAGAGGACATTCAACTCATTGCTCAAGGACTTGAAAAGGCTGAACCTTGGGGATTACAAGCGGAGTTCGCTTGGAGTTTAGCGACACACTTTAAGACTTACCCAACTGACTCAATGGACATGGCGGTTCAAGTCGCACTGGATGATTGGGACTTGTAAAATAGAGCTAACAACAGAATATAACCACAGAATTGGAGGATAAAAATGGGAGCGCACAATCTAGCACACACAATAGTAGCTTCAACGATGAAGGAGGCTTATGAGGACTCCGTATCGACAGCTAAACACGAACACGGGCATAACGCCTACAACGGAACGATTTCAACCACTGACGGTTTTATAGACAAAACCGCATTGTACGAAAGCCTAGTGAAAAAGCATGGAAAGCATGAAGGCTTGAGCAAGTGGGAAGAAGAAGGTTGGGACAATACAGAGAAGTGGGGAAAAGTTTGGGGTACTCTGATTGAAACGCAGAAGAACAAGAAAAACAGCCACTACACCTTTGTGGGGTGGGCAGCAGAATAGGATTAAGTTATGAAAAAACTATTTTACTTATTATTAATTATTATTGGCGTCGGTTGTCAAAGCCATAAGTATGAGGTTCACTTAACCAATGGAACTCATCACTTAATCACCACTGACTCAGAAGAAGAAGCGGAACAATTCGTGAGTGACCAAGAGGATTCTCACGGCGTAATGATAATCAAAAAGGTGAAAGACTAAATTATGACCGATAAACAAATACTTGAAGAACTGTATCGTCGATTACAAGCGACCGAGTTCTCCGCCCCAATCGAGCAATCCACTTGTTCCAGCTTTAGGAGAGAGGGTCATCTTGGTGTTAACCGATATGATATTAAAGAATTTATCGAACAAGAATGGGAGAAGCGAGACGAAGCACAGGAGAATTAAATTATGAAACTAAAATTCAAAAATCAAGACGGTATTAAATACTCCATCAAGTTTAAGAAGCCCGATGCGCGTAAGCATGGTCAGTGCGCTGGGTTTTGCTATTACCCTCACAACGGTAAAGCGGATATTGAAGTAAGCCCAAGTGAATCAAATCAAATTATTTTCAACACCGTTATACATGAAGTGACACACGCCTTTTTTGACGACAAGACAGAAACGGAGACAGCTAGATTTGCTGATACATTGAGTCGCCTTTTGTTTAACAATTTACAATTTAAGAATGACAATCTTCAACAACTAATTAAAGATTAAATGAAAGAATATACCAAAAAACAAGTAGACGAAATGAGAGAGGCGTTAGCTAGTCGCTCAATAGATTATTGGGACGAGGAAACTATCTATGACATAGCTATGGATGGTTGCGTAGGATATAAAAATATGCCCGACAAAGACATAGCAGAGAATTGGGAAAATGTCTACGGGGAGTGGGAGGATTAAATTATGAAAACAAACCTAGAAATTCGCCACGATAAAGACGACCAGATGTGGTACGTCTACGATAAAACTGACGACAACCACGAATACATTTTCGATTACTTTAGCGATGTTAGTCGCTGGGTGGAGAGCGGAGGTTATTTTGACAGGCTTATGATATTCGATGCTCAAACGACTGAAGACGAAGTGGTATGTTCCAAAACGGAACTAGCCTTGAAGAAGAAGGAGGCAAAGTAAATGGGATACAAAATACTAGACGTTAAAACAGAAATCCACGAAGAAATTGAGGACTACTGCCTAAAGTGGAACTCTGGTGGATTATTGAGTAGTCAGGAGGTTGAAGAACTGAAAGACGACCTTTGTGACATTGTAGATAAACACTTTGAAAAGATAGAAAGGTAATAAGTGGCTCGTAGCTCAACTGGTTAGAGCGGGGCACTCATAATGCCAAGGTTCACGGTTCAAGTCCGTGCGAGCCAACCATTTTTTAAAAAAAGATAATTAAACTAATGATTGTTAAGATTAAATTAGATGATTGGGCAAAGAGGAAACTTGAGGGCAGACTTGGAGTCAGTGTGCTTGGAGGAGGGGTGGAGAGTTTGAAGCCAACTGATTTAATTATCTTGAGTTTGATTAATAAAGAAGATGGAGACACAATGGATTTAACCGAAGAAGCGGGTAAGTTAGCGAAACTTTTAGATAAGAGCAGTTAGCGAAACTTTTAGATAAGCATGAGTAAAAAATTTGATTGGGCAAAGCAATGGAGAGAGGACATGGACATGACCGATGAAGAAGGAGAGTTAGCGTTGGCAGCGGTCAAGGAAATCATGCCGTCTGAAGCGCGAACAAGATACAACCAGAGAGACATAAAAAAGAGAGGGAAGAATGAGAAACTACGAATTACTAACGGCAATCTACGATAGATGCCCAGACCCAAGTAAACGAGAATACACTGTTGACCAATACCTTGACCGATGCCTAGATATTCGGGAAATGATTGAGCGGGAACGACCCAAAATTAAAAACCGTCTCGATTCTAATTATGAAATTGACGTAATGTAGAATGATAAAAGTATCAAAAGACATGAGGGTATCGTGCTACAACGCGAAGTTAAAAGATATATTAATCGCAGCAATTAAACGCCTACTAAAGCCATGACCGACGAAGAAATACTAGACGAAGTTTACCAAATGCTAGTCGAAAAAGAATGCGGCTTTAGCAGCGAGATGCGGAAAGTCCAATCATTCATTGAACAAGAATGGCAGAAACAAGATGATAACGAATTGAGCAATGAACAACGAAAAAAAAGAAACGATTCATTTATCGGCGGGGAAATCTGAACAGAGTGACGAAGTGGAGATAGGATTATTGCCTCCAACCGTTTCGCGTGGACAAACTCATGCGGCATGGGGAGAGAAGAAGGTAATGATTAATTTACCGCCTCCTAATTGGACTCCAACGGGAAACTCTGGCCAGTGGGAATGGGAACAGAACGAGAAGGGAGAAATGCGCTGGAGATGGGATGATGATATTTACGGGTACGATATGCCTATCAAGAGAAGCCTAACCGCGACCCCTATGCCAGACAAGAAGACTTCAAAGTGGAAGCACGAATGGAAAAGCCTTTCAGCTTGGAAGAAAATGCCGATTTGTATGCTCGTATGGCTTGTCTTTTGGGGCGTTGTTGCCTCCTTGTATGATTTTGCCACCGCTTAATTTAAATAAATAATCGACAGGGGTTTATGAATTATTTTGTTGACGATATATCAAAATATAGAGATACTAGAGCTAGGTAAAAGACACCATTAAATTACAAGTGTTCAACGCTAACATGAAAACGATTAAGAAACGCAAAGAAATAAAACGAGTCTCCGATAAAGAGGCGAAGGCGATGACAAAAAAGGGGTGGAAATACTGCCCCAAGGGCGAATGGAAGGAGAAGGTCAGAGATAAACCCCTTCCAGCAATCACTTTAAAAAGTAAGAAGAAAAAATGATTTATGTTTTTTATATTGCCTTAATAACTGCGCCAGTTTTAGTGTTGGTAGCGATGTTCGATATATTAGTTGACCTTATTACATCATGGAAAGAGAAAAAAACAACCAAGTAGTGTCACCAGTTTATTTATTGACTAAAAAATATAAGGACAGGCTTAATAATCTGATACTTATGGATGATTATGACGGAGGTCAGGCTTCAGTATTGCGCGAGGTAGTCAGCGATTTGGAGATGATTGGCCAGACAGAGAGGCTCTTAATACAAGATTAGAACTCTATGAATAGATATTTTAAAATTGATTGTAATGAAGAAGGCGATGCGGATGAGGCTACTTGCGTCGAGATTTACGCCCCAGAGACTTTTTACACCACTATCTTTTCGGTGGGCGTCTTGGTGGGTGTGATTGTAGCAATCTTATTTAGATAATTATGGTAAACGACACAAAGCAGCATAATCAATAGACGGCATGAATAAATATAAATTAATACTAATTATTATTGGGGCATCATTTTTACTTGGATGTTCCTCGACGAAAAACGTGGATAGCTTTGAAGGCGATAATCACCAATACCTGCTTTTCACGCAAGATAAATACGCAGCCAAAAGCATTACTAAAGAGGATTACATAATAAAGGAGTGGTGCTAGACTAATTGCATAACCGTTGAACAAACCATTAATGAAACCAGTCAACAAATCCCTGAAGAATGAAAAACGAAGCGTCTTATTTTAATTCACCAGTCGATTGCCCCGAATGTGGGGTAGTAACGCACGAACTTTTTAAAGTCGGAGAGGTTTTAATGTGCGACAACTGCACAGAGGAGAGAGAAGAAGATTGGGAGTCTGATTGGGATAAGGCTTATGACTTGGGAGAAAGAGAGAAGCCCAGTGATTTTTAGTCTACTAATTATTAATTAATATAATGAAGAAAGCGCATACAACACAACCGGAGAAAGCATCGACAGGTAGAGACATTTTGAGTATCTACTTCAATGACGCTGGAGAGTATCCGCTTTTGACAAGGGATGAGGAAAAGAAACTCGTTAGTCAGATGCTTAAATGGGCTACCAACAAAGCGAAGTGTGGTATGCGAACAAGGCGCAACGGGCAGAAGGCTAGGGAAACATTGATTCGTTCTAATTTGCGTTTGGTTATTAAACTGGCGAAGAACTATCAGTTTTTAGGACTTGACCTAGCAGATTTAATTAATGAGGGCAACATGGGTCTTATGAAGGCTGTTGATAAGTATGACCCGAACAAGGGCGCAAAATTGTCGTATTATGCGGCGTTTTGGATTAAGCAGTCTGTAACGAGGGCGTTAGCTAACTCCAGCCGCACGGTACGTTTACCAGTAGGAGTGGTAAACCAGAAAATGAAAATCTTAAAATTTGTAGACTCTTTCCGCCGCAAGAACAACAGGAAACCTCATGTAGAAGAAGTGGCTAAAAGATTCGGGTTATCCGAAACCCGCGCAGCACTTCTTATAGAGACAGGCATGAAGTCGCAGTCTTTGTCTGAACCGATAAGCCAGAACGGCGAAGGCGATTGTTTAGAATTGCAGGATGTCTTGAGAGACTTCAAAATTCACTCTCCTTCCGTGCAAGCAGAGTTCAACTCTAACGTCGAGGTGCTTGAGAAATTATTGTCGAAGTTAGATGGGAGAGAACAAAGCATAGTCCGTAGAAGGTTTGGTCTTACCGGAGAGTCGAAGCCAGAGACTTTAGAGAAAATTGGAGATTCTTTCGGAATAACCAGAGAACGGATACGTCAAATTGAATCGGCAGCTTTAAGAAAGCTGCGTTTTTGGATGGCAAAAGAGATGAAGATAAAAAATTAAAAAAGTCCCTTGACAAACTTAAAAAACTAGCTTATATTAGGAGTATAGAAACAATATAAGTAAAACCTACTATGAAACCTCAAACAAAACAACACTCGGTACAGTCACAGGGAATCTCAACCTCCGTTAAGTTCGGCATTAAGAAGTCTGGACTAGCGCACATCCTCGGAGTCTTACGCAACCAACTTTATTCAGACAAGATTCTGGCAGTAGTCAGAGAATACACTTGCAACGCAGTAGACGCTCACGTTGAAAAGGGATGCGTAGACCGTCCCATCGAAGTTACGCTGCCAAATCGCCTCGACCCATACTTTAAAGTGAGAGATTTTGGAGTTGCTCTTTCGGAGAAAGATATTCAAGACGTTTACGCCTTCTATGGTGAGTCTACCAAGCGTAATACCAACGACCAGATAGGTATGCTCGGTATCGGTAGCAAAGCGGCGTTTGCTTACGGAGACAACTTTGTAATTAACTCCCATATTGACGGCAAGAAGCATATTTACAACGCTTATATTGACGAGACTCAAGTGGGGCAAATCTCCAAAGTGGGAGAAGAAAAATCTAAAGAAGAAACAGGCATAGAGATTGTAGTCTCCGTTAGGGAAGATGATGTGGAAGAATTTGTTGATAAGGCGAAAGGTCTTTTCAAGTATTTTCCTGTAAAGCCTCTTATTAAGGGCGCAGACGAAACTCTTTTTGAATATAAGAACAAGGACACAGTTCTTTTTTCTGGAGAGGGATGGGAGTGGCACAAGAGTCAGTATAGTGACCGTTATGGGCATCGTGCTGGCGATGCTGTTGTGGTCATGGGCAACATTGGATACCCTGTCGAAGAATACTCTTTGAATCTTGACTCTGATGATAAACATCAGTTGCACACTCTGTTGAGGGAGAATCTTGTTTTGTATGCAGAGATTGGTGAATTGGAAATTTCTGCTTCACGCGAGAAACTTCAATACACAGATTTTACTCGTAACGCTTTAATTAATAAGCTAAAGGAGGTATCAACGGGAGTTGTCGCACAAGCGAAGAAAGAATTTTCCTCGGTCAAGACACTGTTTGAAGCGAAGTGCCTATACGGTTCCATTATGGATTTTTCCAGTGGTCTGTATGACTTGAGGAATATACTATCGAAGAATCTTGACTTCAATGGCACGAAGATTGGGGATTCGGAATTTAAAGCCTATATGGATGGGGGGCGTAATGATAGTGATATTTTATGTCACAATTTTGTCAAGGGTCACAGAGGGGGGCAAAAGTACCGTCCAGAGTTAGCGTATAACATTCAATGCACAAAGGATACGGTTGTTGTAATCAATGACGTTGGGCATCGGCGGGGCATCATGGGTAAAATGTTGCCGTTTCTTATTACCGAGGACAAAAAGCCTTACGTTCTTCAATTCGTAAATGACAAAGTTAAGAAGGAATGGTTCAAGGCAAGTAAATTTGACGGTGAGACAATCTTGCTTTCATCTTTACCCGCTCACAAGTTGGCAGAGTTTGGTTACGCCGCTAAAGCCACTGGCGCATCGGGAAGCGCAGGAGTAAAGAACTCTAAACATTCCAAAACTGCTTTCACATTGGATTGGGACGAGGTTAAGGGTAATCGCAGACATTACAGCGTTACGAAGTCCAGCTTTTTTACTTGTGTCGAAGGGGGGGTGGATATTGAAAATGATGAAGGCGTTTACGTTGTGATTGACAAGTTCGCGATTGGAGGCATCAGAGAAGATGATAAAAGCGATGCGGATTGGAAGTGGCGTGGAGATGTCTGCCCATCTTACATGGGCGAGGTTAAAGACGCCTTGGACGCAATGAAGATAGAACTTCCAGAGGTGTTTGCTTTTAAATTGAAGGTCGCGCCAAGCGTAGAAGGGAAAAAGAATTGGGTGAGTCTTTGGACTTGGCTCAAGAAGCGGATGAAGGAGAGTATCGTTTCTCAAAACCTTGAACAGAAATACGTTGACCGTGTGAAGGCGTTAGAGGTTTCCGAAAAGAGAGATTGGACAAACTTAAACGACACTGGAGGCAAGCAGTTAGCCAAAGTCGCGAAGAAAGTTGTTTCCCCCAATTCAGTTTTCAAGAAGTTCTTCAACGCCAGAGAGTCGATGCTGAACAATGCTGAAGCCAAGGAAATTGATACGATTCGGATATTTGCCGCTGGCATAGGCGTGAAGTTCGATAAGCTAAAGCGCAAGGACGGGAATGAAGGTAAGCTGAAAGCAACGCATGACCTTCCTAAAATGATGAAACAGGTTTCAGAGAAGTATTCGATGATTGAGATGGTGGACTCTTACAAATGGCAATATGGGTTAGACCGTGAGGGTAAAGATGGAGTAGGAATATTCGCCAACTACATAAATGTAATTGATATATGTGAATCATCCGAAGATGCACTGTTGAGTGTTCTGAATAAAACCTGCAAGGATTGATGGGCGCAAGCGCGTCCTCACTAGGGGGAGGTTCCTTTATTGTAGTAGGTTGGGGAGCCTCCTCCTTACAATTTAACAACGACTAATTATTAATAAAATGAGAAAGAGAAACATACCAGCAAACGAAGAACACATCGAGGCAGTCTTTAATGAACTACGCAGCGTAGGAATCGTAGAAGGAAAGACATTCCAAGACGATGTAGGAATGAAGTGGAGGCTAACCAAGAAGGGACATGACGCTTTTGACGCAATGCTTACGCTGAAGTTCTTATGGATGAGGGATAATGGACTAGATGATAATGTAGATGATAATGTAGAATAAATTTAGGTGATCCTTCTCTATGAGAAGAATAATCTTAAATCTATAAGAGAAAAAAACAAAAAAACTAAATAAATCAGTTGACAAAACTTAAAAAAAGAACTATATTAGAAGAATAGAAGTTAGCAAAACAAACTCAAAAAAAAATTATGATACCATATATAGTAACAGAACAAAGTTTAACGGTTGTTATCGAAGGCAAAGCCTACACTATGAATAACGACCATCCCGCATGGACTCAAGCTAAAGAGACACTCAAGGCAGAAGATTGGGATAAGCTCAAGGGCTTATTCAGCATTGCTTCCGCTGTTGAGGATTATCTTGATGATGATGCCAAGATAGAGGTTAAGGACGGTCTGGTTCGTTATGATGGACAGGCAGTTCACAACTTGGTTGTAGACAAGATTCTCAACTTCATGCGGCAAGGCTTGCCATACCAACCACTTGTTAAGTTCCTTGGCAAGTTGATGGATAACCCTTCTCGCCGTGCCGTGAACGAATTATACACGTTCTTGGAACACAAGAATATGCCGCTCACTCCCGAAGGTCATTTCCTTGCCTACAAAGGCGTGAATGGTGACTTCACGGACTTTTATTCTGGCAAGTTCTCCAATAAGGTTGGGGATGTCCTTGAGATGCAACGTAATGGCGTCTGCGATGACGCAAATCGCGGTTGTTCGTCAGGGTTTCATGCGGGTTCTTATGAATATGCCAAGGGGTATGCGAGTAACGGAGGAAACCTAATGGTAGTGGAAATCAACCCTGCTGACGTAGTTTCTGTGCCAACAGACTGCGACTGCCAGAAGTTACGCACCGCGAGGTATAAGGTTGTTGCCCATTACGAAACCGTTGATGCCCCGCCTTTAGATGAGGGTCTGTACGATTCTTACGACGAAGATGAAGCGGAGGAAGTGGGCGAGGATGAATACAATGACGGTTGGTTCGCTGGGTACGCAAAGGCGAAACAGGAGATGCTGGACAAGTTGGAAAACAATTAGTCCCACGCAGCCCGTGGGGGGTGTTGGAGTGTTCCATGACTCTGATGCCCCTCACAATTTTCGCGGGACTAATTATTAATTAATTTACAGGTAAACGACACTAGAGTTGAGGAGTTTTTGATAGGCTCCTTGAGTAGACAAAGGAACAAATGCCATTTAAGCTAAAACCAACGGTTAGAGTCGGGAGAGGAGATTGGGAGGTGGAGATACCAAGACCTCCACAAAAAGCCACACACGCCATCCTCACGCTAATAGACCACTTCACAGAGAAGGGAGAGCCAAAGAAGGCGATGGTTAAATTAGAAGATTTTGGGACTCTGAAAGGAGTAGCTGGTTCATTCCATTATGTGAGAGTGTGCAAGACCAAGGCACGAAAGATATTGGAAGAATACCCCGTAAAGCATTTGTGGAACGGTAGGGAAGTGGAGGCATCTTTGCCGCTACGAACTACCCCACAAAGAAAAAGGAAAAAGAGATAGGTAAACGACACTCGAACGAATAGTCGCTTGTGAGCGACATACACAACGAACAAAACTAAAAGACCGCATGAAACCTACTACAAACGACCTACTGCAACTCAACAGTCTAAATGGTCTTTCTGATATACAGAAAGGTAGTTACAGATATGCTAGTGGTAAGTTTAATCATATTATGGTTTATATATGGGATAATGAGAGACATGAGTAGTAATGAAGTACATTAAAATGCCCTATTTATGAATGTTTTTAAGTTAAATATAGAGTAGAACCCATGTAAGAGTAATCATATAGGTATATATAATACGCCGAATATGGGTGTGTTGAATTTATATTTATTTTTAATTACTATCTGTTAGAACTTTTTAATATATATAATCTGATTTATTCAAGTTTTATATAGGAATAGAATTAGTGTAAATATAATATATGAGTTCCAATAAGGATTGCAATTTATCCAAATATATAGCAGAGGTTTTAGAAAATAAAACTAAATGGAATGAGATGGTTCCTAAAAAATATAATATAATAGAAGAAGATAACCCCACGACCATCCAATGGAAAATATATAGATATGCAAATAAATATGAGAGAACCTCATTTAAGAATGAAATAGAACCAAATATAGAAGGCTCCAATTAGGAACAGGATTTTTATAAATAAGTCAAGCTCAAAAAACCAAGGCGGCGAAGATAAATTTTAATAAATTTTAATAATTATAGAGCTAGGTAAACGACACTGCTGCGTCAGGTACATTTAGGAATGAATTAATGTTAAATAATACAGAGCTAGGTAAACGACACTGTAGGATTATCTTTTTTATATAGGAATGAATTAATGTTAAATAAATAGGTAAACGACACCACACTAAACTGGACTGCGCATCATCTAGGAATAGTAGTAAGCCAAATATTGGCGGCAAAAGGGCAGATAAAGGTCGTATGAATAATATGACTTTTTTGAAATAATATGAGTGTTTTAGAATAATATGATTATTTTGACTAATTATTAATAATTACAAATAATATGGCAATTCTGGAATCTCTACTTGACAATAATTAAAAAAAGAATTAGGTTAAAGATATGCCCAAGAGAAAAATACAACCAACTGGAATGGCGCGTAGGTACGAACTCGCGTGGACTAAACTGTTTTACGAACAAGAAGAATGGGTTCAGAAGACCATCATCGACGAACCCTTTGGGCGACACGCTGGCGACCTAGCCCACCAAGTTGCTCATCTAGCAGAGGGAGACGATAATCCCATACTTATTACTTCGGGAGAAGCCCCAACAGAATAATCTAATAAGAATTGGCCGCCGAATTTTTATTAATAATTTTAAAAAAAGCATTTGACTTTTTTAAAGAACGGGGTTATATTAAGGTATGGCTAGAGGAAAAAAGAAAGGTGCGACAAGTTTCGTATCCGTCTCATTAGAGGCACTTAACAACATCCTGCGCCCAGAGGCTTGCGTCCTTGTCTCTCGTCGCTTCGCGGAAACGCTTGGCATCGAGGGACAGAAGGTCGTAGGTAACGGCAAAGTGATGGACACATTCGGCTCACAGATTGAGATTGCCGAGGACACATTGGAAGTTAATATTACTGAAGATAATTTTTAACTTGACTTATTTAAAAAATGGCGTTATTATAGAAACATAATCAGTTAACAACAAAACCTACTACTCAATGAAACCAGTATTATTTCCAGATATTGTCGGCCAAGACATCGCCAAGCGTAAGCTCGGATTCTTCGTGGACGGATTCAACTCCAACAAAATCATCCCACATTTAATGTTTATCGCCCCTAAAGGTTGCGGTAAAACTACAATGGCTAAAGCTATGGGCAAGACGCTCGTAGGTAGCAAGGGAACGCCTAAAAAGTTCTATGAGATTAACTGTTCTACTATTAAGAATGTAAAACAATTTTTTAATCAACTAATTATACCTCATATAAACCAAAAAGAATGCACCGTACTGTTCGATGAGGCATCTGAACTTCCTAAAGATGTGACGATGGCATTACTTACTATACTTAATCCAAACAAAGAGAATCGTACTACATTTTCTTATGAAGATTATGTCGTTGATTTTAATTTTCGTCATCAGTCTTTTATGTTTGCCACTACCGAAGCGCAAAGCATTTTCCACGCGCTGATGGATAGGTGTGAACGTGTTGACTTGGAGGAGTATACTTATGATGAGTTAGGGGAGATTGTGTCTCGCGTATTGGGTGAGGATTACTCTTTTGACAAGGACTTGACGAGTGAGATTGCTACTGTCCTGCGCGGTAATGCCCGTGCGGCACAAAAGATGGCAACCAACATTGAGTCTTATCTCAAGCACAACAAGAAGGTCGCCTTTGCCAAAGAGGATTGGAATAGCCTCAAGCATTCGCTCGGCATCCTGCCTCTTGGGCTGAACCGCATTGAGTTGCAAATCCTCCGTGCGCTTGCAGAGAAAAAGACTTGCTCGCTCACTCACCTCGCCGCAAAGACTGGACTGACCAAGAGTTGCGTACAGAAGGACTTCGAGATGCACTTGCAGAAATCTAATCTGATGGAGATTGGTCGTGAAGGGCGCGGGCTAACCCAGAAGGGACACAACTATCTGAAAGGTCTCGACAAAAAATAAAAGCTATGCTAGCCTAAGGTAGGTAAGAAGACACTAAGGAGTGTAGTAAAACTGATAGAACTTAGAAGATAAATAAAATCTCATGAATGATATAAAACAATTTAAAAATCAAATCGATGACATGCAGGCAGCTGCAGAACCTAAAACATTTCGTCTAGACCTCGTACATGCTGCCGATGGTACAATTGAGATTTCGAACGTCAAGAAGCTTAGCAAGCAGGTGTCGCCAGATATCCAGACGTGGGACTCGGTCGACAAGCGTGCATTTACTCGGGGCTTCCTAAATAATGTTCAAAGATTCATAACAAAATAGTGTATATATATCTGTAGGACATTGCGCGGCAACGTTCGAGCGCTGAGCTCAGATATTTTTAGATCAGGCTGGATGCATATGACTACGTGCCCGAATTTGATCAGCTAGGTAGAATAGAGGCGGAAGAGAATTCCGTACAGCCTTCACATACTGATTGGGCGAGTTTAACACTGCTTAGCTATTTTTTCTTCTTTCTTCTCGCAGTTTTTTTCGGCGGCAAATAAATGCCAATCCAAATAAACCCAAATAAGGAAAATCCCGGATCCAAATAAACGAGGCAAATAAACGAGGCAAATAAACCAATCTTCTATCTTATTACTTTTATTATTGTTTTTTAAGTTGGCACGAGATTTGCTGCACGCCGCGTGCCAACTCTTTTCGCTTGACTTTTTAAAGTTTTGAGTGTATATTATAGCGAGATGAAACGCAAAGCAAAAAAAATTAAAGCGCGCGCCAACAGGGACGGCTTTATGGGCAGCGCGTCTCGCGAGCATCGTGTGAAGAAGGGCAAGGGCTCTTTTCGCCGCCGCGCAAAGCACGTGCGCCATATTGACTCTTGACTTTATTAACTTTCGATGCTATATTATGGCATGAAAGAAAGCAAGGAACTCCTTAAATTCGGCGAGCCAAACGCCAAACTCAAAAAGATGCTCAAAAAGTTGAGTCTCAAGCTCAAGACCTTTACTCTCCCCGCTGGTTGGTCTTGCCCTGCGGCGAAGGATTGTCTATCACGCGCAGATAGAGCGACCGGCAAAATCCAAGACGGAAAAGACACGGTGTTCCGTTGCTTTGCTGCTAGTGCAGAGGCAACGTATCCGTCATTGCGAAAAATGGTTTGGCACAACTTCGGTTTGCTCAAAGACTCATTGGTTGATGGTGCGGAAGCTTGCGCGGATTTGATTTGCGCGTCATTGCCTGACAAGTTTGACATCATGCGTGTTCACGTTGGCGGCGATTACTTTAGCAAAAAGTATTTGCAAGCGTGGGTTATTGTCGCGGAAAGGAACCCCGACAAGATTTTTTATTCTTACTCGAAAAGTTTGCATCTTTTTGCCGAGGTTATGCGCCCCGAAAACCTCGTGCTGACCGCCTCCCGTGGTGGCAAGCATGATGAATTGATTGACATTCACGGCTGGAAAGAAGCTCTTGTCGTTTACTCCGAAGAAGAAGCGGAAGAAAAAGGTTTAGAGATTGACCACGACGACACACACGCAGCGTTTGGAGGTACAAACTTCGCGCTTCTCATCCACGGTACGCAACCCAAGGGGAGTATGGCAAGTAAAGCGTTGTCGGCATTATTAAAAAAGAAAAAGCTCGCATCTAAACTGGAAATGGCATAGGATAGACGGAGCAATGGGAATTGTATCAGTAATTATATTGTATATTCTCTATTCTATATGGAGAAACGTAACAGAAGATTCGTTCTACGATAAAGAAGGAAGAAGAAAATAAAACTATGAAACTATACTATCAAGATTGCGGCACTTACACCGCTGTCGCTATTGAATCAGACAACCCAAAAGAAATCGAATTACAATATAATTCTTTTTACAACCACAGCGCAACAGATGGCGAGTTGCATTATATGAGTGACCGCTTCGCTTATATTTGGACAGATAAAGAAAGGCTCGAAAAGTATTTTCTTAATTCGTCCTTGGCAAAACTATTAAACGATAGCTCGCAATACAAATCGGTTGAGGGAGGCGCAATGCCTGACGCGAAAAAACTCGCAGAGGAAAGAAAGTCTAATATGATAAGAGACAACTTCGCTAGTAACCCTAACTTGCGACACATTCCAGAGGCTTTTGCCTTGGGGTATGACGACCACTCCGCTGACAGGAGACAGGCAGCTTCCAACGCAATGAGGCTACAAGAGAACTTGTAGCCCTTGCGGGGGGGTTGGCACGCGACGTGCAGCCCGCGCCGTGCCAACTTGTCAAGTTGTCACAAGAAAAAAAAGTGATAAAAAAATCGTCTCATGCTATTGACAAACAGGCAAAGTAGTGCTATATTAAGGTATCGGTTCGAACAACATTAACCACTAGAAGAAAGAAAAAAAACCATGGCTAGAACGACTCAACCAGTATCCTCAGATTACGACTTCCAAGTTGTTATGGAGGACTTAATGACAGCAGACGGTAAAAAGTCTGGCTTCAAATGCACCCGCCGTCTTGATACGGGCGAGGTATTGTCTCCAGTTACCAAGGACTACGGAATAGTTCAAAATGGTGTTTGCATCGACAAGGTGCGCGATACTTTTTCAACTCGCCCCGACTTGGGTGACTACGAGGAAAGTATCAGCATCCTAAACGGTGGCCGCCAAATGCGGGCGCGTTATACCTTTAAGAATCACACTATTAAGATTCCCAAGGTCGGCGACGAATTAGGCTTGCGTCTTACGGTTAATAATTCTTTTGACCGTTCCTTACGCGTGTCTTTCACCATGGGGATGCTACGACTTGTCTGTCTGAATGGCATGACCTCAATAGACGAGGAGTTTGGCTTGACTCGTAAGCATAGCGCAAAATTCGATGTCTCCTTTATTCAAGGCGCTTTGGATTCGGCTCTTGATGGTTTCACCGCCTTTGGCAAAGAGGGCAACATCCTCACCAAGATGGCAGAGACTAACGTCACTCAGGAACAGGGTTTGTCCATCCTGCAAAACCTCACCAAGAAAAATGTCATTAGCGAGATTTCTCGCGAGGGCATCGCTCAAGTGTGGAACAATCCCCGCGCAGAGGATAAGGGTCGCAACGTCTACAACCTACTAAATGCGTCCACTGACTTCATCACCCATCAGCTTGAGGGTGGCAAGTATCAACTCGCGGAACGCACTACGGCCAACGTCACTCGTTGGATGGAGAAAGCAACCAAGCGCAGGAATGTGCTTGAGACTTTGTGGACTCCGCCGAAGGATGACCTTGTCTTGCTCAAGTAGGCTACCCAGCCTAACCAAATCCCTCACCCGTATGGGTGGGGGATCTTTTTTTGTCGCTCACTCGTGATCGTCTAAATACTTTGCCAATCATTTTGCGCAGTTTTTGATCGACAAGTTGGCACGCGGCGTGCAGCGCGCGACATGCCAACATTTAATTTCTTATAAAGGGGTGTTTTCTCCGATGCGAAATTCTCTGTTTTTAAGAAACTAAAAAGTGAAAAGAATCGCTTGACTTTTTTAAGAAACGGGGTTATATTATAGCAATGAAAGGATACGTACAAGCATATCGCAACCTCAACAAGAAGTTGAGCAAACAAGTCGGTAACGGAATCGACCCCAAGGCAACAGGTAGCCAACCCGTATATAGTGTGCGTGGTAATGACGGCTTAGTTAAGAAGCATCTTTGTCATTTCGCTCTTTGGGATTGTACTTTGCGAGTAAGCGGGAAGGGCAAGCAACGTGTGCGTGATGAGAAGCGTAAGAATGTTCACGCTTACATTCAAGGCAGGGAAGGATGGAACGAGGAAGAACAACGCTGGGAAAATATTGGTCCAAATTGTACTTGGATAATTGATTCCGTTGCTATAACATATAATCCATATAAGTATGATACATTTGTTCGAGTGGATACAGGTGAGCCTGTACGTAAAGCTAAGCTCGTTGTGTTCGGCTGCGGCGAATTGGGGCGAGAAGTGAGGGCGATACTATGAAGGGCGTAGTTATTAAAATCAGGGGCGTAGATGTCTCTATAGACTTTGAGGGTAGGAAGGTATGGTTTGATGATGAAGTGCCTGAAGAAATGGTTAAGCTCGTTGCAAAATACCTTGTTGACGAAGGGTTCGTTGAACCAGAAAAAAATACAGAACTCTACGATGAATAGCTTGACAAGATAGCAAGTGTGTGTTATATTTAGGCAGTTCTTTGAGAGACAATTTAGCGGTGAAATTGGTGTGCGATTGAACGAGAAGGATAAAATTTCCCTCCTCAAGAGCACAGCCTGACGGGAAAGCAGCCACGCTGGGAGATATCCCTGCCCAACGGTAAGGTGTGGAGGTGATCTGGTCGGGTCGGGTTCGAATCCCGACACCGTGAATAATTTACGTATTTGGAGTGCTGGGTTACAGGCTCCAGAGAATAGGGTGCTGAGTTTAACGCCTCCGTAGCGCTCTCATAACGAGAGTGACAGTGTGGGTAAGACCACGTACAGTTTATCCGTATTGGCGTGACGGACACCCATCTTCCTCAGGTTGGCACGCGGCGCGCTGCAGCCTTCATGCCAACCTCTTATGAACTTTTTTCAAACTATCGCTTGACTTTTTTAACTTATTGGGCTATATTAAGGTAATGAAAGACAAGACCTACTTAACCTATCAAGCTCGCAACGCCGTTAAAGCCGCGCAAGTAACTAACCACATCAAATCTCAGAAGAAAGTCGGTGTGCCTCACAACGTAGCCAAAGCAGAGGCTTATGGTCTTTACAACATCAAGAAGGCTCGTCCTATCTTAGTCCGCTACTGGGTGAACGTATGAAAGAATACCCAGACAACAAGCTCTTCAACAAGAGGGCGTACGGCTTGCCTGAGTTCCAGATTAATACACGGCGTATCCGCTTGAGATATAGCAGACACGCGATCGTAAGACTGGAGGAATACAACGCGTTCGCCGGTATGAGACATGGGGAAGTAGAAGCTCCCTCCATGGTTGACCTACAAGACATTGACATTGTAGAGATGGAGACCACGCCAGACGGACTGCCCATTAAGATTGTCGGGCGATACGCCGTAGACCCTAAAAGAGATCTGGTTCTTATTATTGTTTTAAGAAACAGCACAGTGAAGACAATGTGGATCAATGTGAAAGATGACCACCACAACACACTAAACAAAAGAGGCTACGATAAGCCTTGACTTTATACAAAAATACTATTACTATTAAGATATGAGAATGCAAGATGTAATCAATGGCTCTTTGTATGTAAACGAAGAGGATAATCGAGTAGAACGCGTGCGCAGTAAGGCGAACACCCAAAGTGTTTTCACTACCGTGCATGGCAAAGACTTGAAACTTGTAAGCGTAAAGAGTTTGATGCTTGCATCGAACTTCCAAGTTAATAAATACGTTAACGAAAGCGTTAAGGATGGAGACAGACGACTGGCGAAGTCAGTCTTTGCTAATTCGCCAAGTTTACCTCCCTTACCTAAAGTTAGCGTTTAATAATTGACTTGTCCGGGCGGCGAGGGCTTATACTTTCTACCTCGTCGCCCTCTTCTTATGTTGGCACGCAGCCTGCAGCACCCGCCGTGCCAACCTTTCTTCAAAAAAGTTATTAACATCGCTTGACTTTTTTAAGTTTTCGTGTTATATTATAGCAATGAGAACGAGAAACATCATCCAGAACAAGGACGGCAAGCCCGTTTATGCAAGCCGCTTTGAAGTGGCGCAACACATCATCCTAAAAAACTTTTGGGAGTACTATTTGGAAGAAGCAGACAGCAACGGCATCGCCTTTGGCTACGTTATGGGATTTGAAAATGAGTGGGGCAGCGTTTCAATGGACGAGATTAAGCCTTACATTATAACCAAGGCGTCAGGCGCAGGACTCGATGAGATTATGCCTCCCGCTGGCTATTACTGGGAAGATGAGAAAGTTGAAAGTATCGCTTGACTTTTTTAACTTATTGGGTTATATTTAAGTAGTTCGTGAGGGTATTAGCAAGGCTCTACTGCTCACGGATGCCACCTCTGCAAACGGTGAGGAAACATAAGCACGCAAGAGACGTTTGTATTTCAGTGGCACAATTTTTAAGATTATGAAAGAGGAAGCAGTAAAAACAAGCGGGATTGTTACCCAAGTCCTCCCTAACACGATGTTCAAGGTTGAGCTTGCTAACGGTCACGAAGTATTAGCCCACATTTCAGGCAAGATGAGAAAAAACTGGATTAAGATTGTAGCTGGGGACAGAGTGTCTTTAGAGATGTCCCCCTATGATTTATCCAAAGGCAGAATTACATATCGTTCAAAATGATTACTCAAAACACAGAATTTGCAATATTGCAAGACGAAAGCACCAAGATGACTCGACTGTATAAGAAAGGGTATGGGTGGAGCGAACCGCTATCACCAGAAGATTGGGATGTGCTCAAGGTGTTACACGGAGTAATGCGCACCTCTGACCCTAGCGAGTTCCTTGCTAATATGGGAACGGTAGGAAACGATATTCAAGCTGACAACGGATTAGAACCACTGGATTACTAAAATGACAAACGACCAAAAGAAAGCATTGAAGATTATGTTCAACACTCACCCTAGCGCAAGCGTATTAGAGTGGATGGTGGCAACGCCCGCGCTAGATAACAATGAAGTGTGGGACTGCTACGAAGAATGGCAAGACGAAGAATAAAATGAACACTTACATATTTACAACTGATAGAGGAATGGAAATAGAAATCCGAGCGTGGTTTAGAGAACAA
>Ga0302119_10000286_pt1 | contig 22298 bp, 18 predicted proteins | sample AG5_Tmax_MG_FD_203114 | JGI IMG/M metagenome (GOLD analysis project Ga0302119, IMG submission 203114) | Marine microbial communities from Western Arctic Ocean, Canada - AG5_Tmax | ecosystem: Environmental > Aquatic > Marine > Oceanic | place: Canada: Western Arctic Ocean | collected 2017-10-01 | reverse complement strand
AGCCAATTCATCTACACTGGCTTTGGTTAAATCTTGCATGCCACCAAAGTGAGTTAGTAAAGCTTGGCGGCGTTTTGGCCCAACACCATCGATCTGCTGGAGATTTGACTGGGTACGCTTCTTATTTCTTCGTGCGCGATGGCCTGTTATGGCAAACCTATGGCTTTCATCTCTAATATGCTGCAATAAATGGAGTGCTGAGGAATCATCAGGCAAGGCTATCTCCTCTCCGGTCCAGCCATTAAGCAAGCGCTCAAATCCAGCTTTTCGAGTGTCACCTTTTGCTACGCCTAAAACATAAAGATCCTGTAGCTGCAGCTCCGACAATACCTGTAGAGCTTGAGTAATCTGCCCTTTGCCACCATCAACAATAAGCAGGTCTGGCATCACACCTTGATTCTCCTTTAACCGGGTATAACGTCGGGTAATCGCTTGTGACATTGCCGCATAGTCATCTCCTGGAGTGATCTCTTCGATGTTGAAGGTTCTATAGTCGGATTTTTTAGGCCCACCTTGGTCGAATACAACACACGAAGCAACGGTCGCCTCACCACTGGAGTGACTGATATCAAAACATTCAAGGCGTTCAGGCATTTGCGGTAAATCCAGCGCTTCTTGGAGGGCTGCAAAGCGAGTGATTTGTGTTTGTTTATTAGCGACATAACTAAGTAGCGCTTGGTCAGCGTTGGTCTGAGCTAGCCTAAGCCACTGTGCTCTAGGCCCCCTTACATTACTAATGACCTTAAACCCGTGCTCAGTCCGCTCAGCTATGGTTAATGCTATAGCTTGCTGAGCCTCCTGAGCATCACTCACCACCACCTCATCTGGTACGTCACGATACTGTCCCGATAAATAGTACTGACCTAAGAATGCAGTAAGAACAGACGGTTTTTCTTCTTCTAAACCTATTTTTGGATAAAAGTTTTTGCTACCAATGACTCTACCTGAACGAACCATTAGTTGATGAATACATAAGCCGGCCTTGGAACTTGCAGCAGCAAATACATCCAAATTACCCCGCTTTGATACAACATGTTGTTGCTCCTGAACCTGCCGCAGGAATCCAAGCTGATCCCTAAGTTGGGCTGCCGATTCAAACCGGAGCTCCTCAGCAGCCATATTCATTTTATAACTAACTTCATCTAGTAACTGTTTGTTTTTCCCTTCAAGGTACAAGGTAGCGTGGCGTAAGTCAGCCGCGTAATCTTGTGGGCTTATTTCGCCCGTACAAGGCCCACTACACCGACCAATTTGAAACTGTAAACAAGGGCGTTTACGATTAGCAAAAAAAGCGTCTTCACACTGGCGTATACGAAAAATACGCTGCATTAGGTTAAGACTTTCTCGTACTGCTCCGGCACTAGTGTAGGGGCCGAAAAAGCGTCCTTTACGTTTCTTTCCACCACGCACATATTGCATTGCAGGGAAGTCGTGCTGATCTGAGATGTAGACGTAAGGGTAGGATTTATCATCTCTAAGGGAGATGTTATAAGGCGGCTTTAAGCGCTTTATCAGGGTGTTTTCTAACAGTAATGCTTCACTTTCGCTGTGGGTTAAAGTGATTTCAATTGACACCACCTTGGACACCATCAACTGAGCCTTAGTATTATGACTCTTACCCCTGAAGTAGCTCGTAACTCTATTTTTAAGGTTAACTGCTTTACCAACATAGATCACGTCACCAGCAATGTCGAACATACGGTAAACACCGGGGCGCAGCGGTAACTGTTTGATGTACTCATCGATATCGAAGGATGTGGTGTTAACCTGAGACATAATGCGTTAGCTTACTAACCTTGAACGTTTATTTTCGCTCATATGGAAATGTGTAGCCTGTTTATAAATCTCATCAATTTGCTCATTACTTTCGGGCGTAATGCCGGCACCATGAGACAAGGAAACTTCTAAATAGACTCCTATCTCAGCATAATAATACAAACGTGCGTTAAATGACTGAGCGCGTCGCATTTTATTAAAAGCAATTCTAGCGCCGTTTACAAGAATGTGATTAATGTCTGTATTCATAATTCCGGTTAACTATATACAGTGGTTAATGCTCTATTCTACCTTATCTTCAGGTGCCCGACTGCTCATCTTTTAGTCTAAATCAATATTCTATGAAACATTTTTTTAGGTTATAATGATGCGCTTTGCAAGGCATAAATATGACAATCACATACGCTGAAGCCGTATCGGTTCATGAACAAGCCGATTTATTAGTCAGTGGTGAAACCATTGCTGCAAGCATTGACACCATGGCAGCTGAGATTACTGCCACTCTGTCAAAGGAAATGCCGTTAGTTCTGTGCGTGCTTAATGGCGGCATGATACCCATGGCGCAACTTTTACTAAAGTTACAATTCCCTTTAGAAACGGATTACCTTCACGCCACACGCTACGGTAAAAAGACCGTTGGCACTAACCTTTCATGGTTGGCTCGTCCTAGCACAGACATTAGCGGCCGTACGGTGCTTGTCGTAGACGACATCTATGACGAAGGGCATACTCTTGCAGCTATTTGCGAATATTTAGAAGAAGCTGGCGCTAAAAAAGTTTATGCTGCTGCCTTATTAAATAAGGTCCATAACCGAAAAGTCGAATACGTGCCAGATTTTATTGGGCTCGATGTTGAAGATCGCTTTGTTTATGGCTTTGGTATGGACTACCAAGGTTACTTCCGCAATGTTGATGGTATTTACGCTGTTAAAGATATGTAAATACTTTCTTTAGAATATAAAAAGGCAGCCTAGGCTGCCTTTTTATGGACCGTTTTTAAGCCTTTACTGGTTTAAAAAGTCTCTACTACTGCTTGGCCACTGAGAGAACTTTCAAGTAACTTCACATCACCCTGCCCCTGCATGCGAGCTAACGCTGCCATCAAGGACAATCGCTGCTCAGGAGTTTGCTCTTCAGGGTTTGCGTCAGTAACACTTTGTAACTGAATGATACTCACATCGCCAGTGAAACTAGGCGCTATTCCGTAGCTGACACCCGACACTACACGAGGCAAACGAAATGCAGATTGAACAAGCAAGGTATTCACTACAGTTGAGCCACGAACCACATCATTAAACTGCTGCCAGGTTAGATTTTCGGTGGTTGCAACCGAGCCCATTTCAGCGCCACTATTTAACTCTTCTACATAGGCTTTAACTTTTATATCCAAAGCTGCAGAAGACTTTTGAGCAACCAGTTGCTTAACAATATCTACTTTTACATCGGCGATAGGTTGTTGAGAAGGTTCATTGTGTTGGTTCACGCGAATCACCACCAACTTATCAGATGCCAACTCCAACACGCTGGAGTTATTACCTTGCAATAGCACATCATCAGAAAATGCAGCAGCAACTACTCGGTCGTAGCTAGCGATGTCTTCACCACCCTGGCGACCAAATAGTGAACTGGTTTCTACACTTAAACCTAATGCTTCGGCAACTTCTAATAAATCCGGTGAAGAGAAAGCAATATCAGCCATCTCTTCGCTGGCAGCAACAAACAAAGTTTCAGCCCCAGACTGCTTTAGAGCCACGTTAAGGGCTTCTTTCTGCTCTTCGAAGCTGGGCTGACCTGCAGCGTCTTCGTGAGCATAGACAATTTGCACACCAAACTCAGTCGTCACTGGAGCACTATAAGTTCCCGGCTGTAACTCAAACAATACTTTATCGAAGGCTTCACCAAACTCACCTTTTGCCAATAGGCCAATATAACCACCTTCAGAAGACGTACTGTCGTCCTGTGAGTGTTGTTGAGCCACCTTAGTGAAGTCTTGGCCTAGCTCAAGTTGATTGAATGCAGCCTCTGCCAGTGCTAACGCTTGCTCTTCAGTCTGAGAATCATTGACTAAAAACAACAGGTGAGATGCTTCAACCTCTGACTTCTGCAAGGCAGTTTGTTGCGCGTCAAGGTAAGCATTTTTAAGATCTTCGTCAGTCACTTCGACCAGGTCATAAAAGTGACTCTTATTTAACATAACAAAACTGACACTTACGTTTTCTGGAGTCATAAACCTTTGTTTATTATCTACATAATAGGTGTCAATATCTTGCTCATCTATGGAAACATTTAGCATTTCTAAAGCTAACGGTAAGGTTAGCACTGCAATATTACGAGTTTGACCATCTAGGCTAGCTACTAAGTCAGCATTCGGTTCCAGAGTAAACGCTGAGCCAGCGACAGCCTGCTGAACCTGCCCTACAAGGTTGCCACGCTTAAGCTGTTGGCGATAAGTTGTGGGCGTTAAACCAAAGTTTCTTAACAATGATTCAAATAGCTCACGATCAAACTCCCCGTCAACTTGAAAGTCTTTTGACTGGACAATCATTTGATCCACTGCTGCCTCGGATATAGCCAAGTCATTACTTTGGGTGTACTGAAGCATCACCCTTTGAGAAATAAGTTGTTGCAACGCTGTTGCTTGAATTGCTTGTTGGTCGAGAGTTACAGGATCTATATCTGGATTGTTCGACAGAATTTGTCGGCGCTGAAGTTCTGCAGTTTGCAGTAATTCTTGCAGACTAATTTCTTCGCCGTTGACTTCTGCAGGTGCGCTATTATCTGTCGAAAAACTAAATAACGATTCAGCTCCCCAAATTACAAAGGTAAAGGCAATGAGGCTTACCAGAACTTTGGATATAATGCCTTTTGAATTGTCACGAATATTTTGTAGCATTGTGTATGGCTTCTACAGCCTTATTGGCTGCCTATTAAGATTCTACAAACAAAAAACGCATTCAAAGGAATGCGTTTTTTCGAAACTACGGGGGCAACTCTCGATAATAGAAAGCTTATGCGCCCATAGAGTACAAGATTCAGTCTTAGTTGACTGCGTCTTTCAGCGCTTTACCAGCTTTGAAGCTAGGCACGTTAGCAGCAGCAATTTGGATTGCAGCTCCCGTTTGTGGGTTACGACCTGTACGAGCTGCACGAGCCTTTACAGAGAAGGTACCAAAACCCACTAAAGAAACAGATTCACCATTTTTAAGAGCACCCGTTACGGCACCAATAACTGCGTCTAGCGCACGCCCAGCAGCAGCCTTTGACAGATCAGCTTCCGCTGTAATGGCTTCAATCAGTTCAGATTTATTCACGTTAATCCCCTTATGTGTGTAAAAAAATAGGTTAATCTGCTCCAGCAGATCTTTTTTTGTTATATCGTACTAAGTTCAGCTCTAAAAACCGAAGTACAATTTATACCAACTTGTTCAAAGCCTTGTCAAGTAAGGCTTTGAATTAATTTAGTCGAGCAGCCTAATGAGTGCTAATAACGTCAACAGTTCCCGTTTCACTGGGTTTGTCAACCACCAATCCAGCTTCATTTTGTACAATAGGTGTAGGTGTCGGTGCGGATTGTAAAGCTAAATCAAGCACTTCGTCTATCCATTTCACGGGTTTTATGGATAAATCTGCTTTTATGTTGTCAGGGATCTCTTTTAAGTCCCTTTCATTCTCTTCTGGAATGATAATTGTTTTGATTCCACCCCTATGAGCAGCCAACAGTTTTTCTTTTAATCCACCAATAGGTAGCACCTGCCCGCGCAACGTAATTTCTCCAGTCATTGCCACATCTGCTCTGACAGGGATACCTGTGAGAACAGAAACCAAGGCTGTGCACATACCAACTCCGGCACTTGGTCCGTCTTTAGGAGTGGCTCCCTCAGGCACATGGATATGGATGTCACACTTTTCATGAAAATCTGGCTTTATACCTAACCCAGATGCCCGACCACGGACCACGGTTAAAGCTGCCTGGATAGATTCCTGCATTACATCACCAAGAGAGCCTGTTTTCACCAAACGACCCTTACCCGGCACCACAGCAGACTCTATGGTCAATATATCTCCACCTACTGAGGTCCAAGCTAAACCATTAACATGTCCCACACGGTCATCTACATCTGCTTGACCGAAACTATACTTACGTACACCAGAGTACGCTTCTAAATTACTCGAGTCCACTTGCTGAGCAGGGCTATCTATAGCCGTTTTATAACCTGCTAATAGATGCTCTTTAACCACTTTACGACAAATTTTGGCAATCTCTCGCTCCAGGCTGCGCACCCCTGCTTCGCGGGTGTAATAACGCACTAGATCAACAATGGCGTCATCTTTTAGTGCCAATTCGGTGGGTGATAAGCCATTAGCTGCAAGTTGCTTAGGCAGTAAGTAGCGCTTGGCAATACTTACTTTTTCATCTTCTGTGTATCCTGGGATACGGATCACTTCCATCCGGTCTAGTAATGGGCCCGGAATATTCATCGAGTTTGCAGTACACACAAACATGACACTGGATAAATCGTAATCCACTTCTAAATAATGATCGTTAAACGTATTATTTTGTTCTGGATCTAACACTTCTAATAATGCGGAAGCTGGATCGCCACGGCTATCCATACCCATCTTGTCGATTTCATCCAACAAGAACAATGGATTTGAAACCCCTACTTTGGACATTTTTTGAACTAACTTGCCCGGTAAAGAACCGATATAGGTACGACGATGGCCCCGAATCTCTGCCTCATCTCTTACGCCACCTAATGCCATACGCACATATTGGCGACCCGTCGCACGGGCAATGGACTTACCTAAGGATGTTTTACCCACACCTGGTGGGCCAACTAAGCAAAGTATAGAACCCTTCACTTTTTTAACACGTTGTTGCACGGCTAAATATTCTAGAATACGTTCTTTTACTTCAGATAAACCATAGTGGTCTTCTTCCAGAACCTGTGACGCCTTAGCCAAATCATGCTTAAGGCGGCTTTTCTTCTTCCAAGGAATAGTCACCATCCAATCGATGTAACTGCGCACCACGGTGGCTTCTGCAGACATTGGCGGCATCATTTTGAGCTTATTAAGCTCTGCTTGAGCTTTGTCTTTTGCTTCAGCAGGCATGCCCGCCAAATTGATTTTATTTTGCAACTCTTCTAAATCGTTAGGAGCAGCATCATCGATGTCACCCAGCTCTTTGTGAATGGCCTTAATTTGCTCATTTAAGTAGTACTCACGCTGGCTCTTTTCCATCTGCTTCTTTACACGGCCACGAATACGCTTTTCTACTTTAACTAGATCAATCTCACCTTCCATCTGCCCCATCAAGTGTTCAAGGCGCTGGGTAAGATCACCCATTTCTAACAAAGCTTGCTTCTCTTCAAGTTTCAAGTTCATTTGCGAGGCAATCGTGTCAGCTAATCGACTTGGATCATCGATATTAGTGATAGAAGACATGACATCATTTGATATTTTTTTACTCAGCTTCACATACTGCTCAAATTGAGACATTAGAGTGTGGGCTAGAGCTTTGCGCTCACCTTCTGGCGGTTCCGCATCGTCGATCGTATGTACCGTGGCCGTATAGAAGCCTGAGGTCTCAGCCACTTCTTCAATGGCAACACGCTGTTCTCCTTCAACAAGAACTTTCACCGTGCCATCAGGCAGCTTAAGTAGCTGTAAAATGCGTGCAGAAGTGCCCACCTCAAACAAGTCTGCAATTTGAGGTTCATCAACGGTGGCGCTTTTTTGGGCAACGACAACAATCGCCTTGTCGGCAGCCATGGCGTGCTCTAATGCGTCAATGGAGTTCTGGCGTCCTACAAAAAGAGGAATCACCATATGTGGGTAAACCACAACATCGCGCAACGGAATAAGGGGAAGAGTCTGAGTCATAAAAGATCCTGTAGGCTAACATCGCGGTGGCTTGCGAATTTTCGGTATGCTTTATTAAATGCGGACAAGGGGTAGGAATACAAGTGTTTAAGTAAAATGAGAGCAAAAAAAACCACCCGGAGGTGGCTTTAGTGCTCTACAACAGCACGTATTACTCGTCTGATGCAGCGTATTGGAGCTCAACGTTGTCCAAAACCATTAATGGTTCGCTTTCTCCAGTAATGCTTTGCTCGTTAACAACAACCTTAACCACGTTGGCGCGATCAGGAAGCTCATACATTGTAGGCAGAAGCACAGATTCTAGGATAGATCGTAAACCACGTGCGCCTGTCTTACGTTCCATTGCCTTTTGGGCCACGGCTTTAAGGGCTTCATCACGAAATTCAATTTCTACATCTTCCATCTCAAACAGCTTGTGGTACTGCTTTGTTAAGGAATTCTTAGGCTCAGTCAAAATTTGAACTAGCGTTTCCAGATCGAGCTCTTCTAAAGTGGCGATCATCGGTAAACGACCAACAAACTCAGGGATCAATCCAAACTTAACTAGATCCTCAGCTTCAACAGAGTGCAACAACTGACCTACGTTCTTGCTATCGTCCTTACTCTTCACCGTTGCAGAGAATCCAATACTACTCTTTTCTGTACGATCACGAATTACTTGATCTAAGCCTGCAAAAGCACCACCGCAGACAAACAGAATGTTGCTGGTATCAACCTGCAAAAACTCTTGCTGTGGATGTTTACGGCCACCTTGTGGTGGCACAGAAGCAACCGTGCCTTCAATAAGTTTTAGCAAAGCTTGCTGAACACCCTCACCTGATACATCACGTGTGATCGAAGGGTTATCAGATTTACGAGAGATCTTATCAATTTCATCGATGTAAACAATGCCGCGTTGAGCTTTCTCAACATCATAGTCACATTTCTGTAGTAGCTTTTGAATGATATTCTCTACGTCTTCACCTACATAACCCGCTTCAGTCAGCGTGGTCGCATCTGCAATGGTGAAAGGCACGTTCAATAAGCGCGCTAAAGTTTCTGCTAATAGCGTTTTACCACTACCCGTTGGACCTATGAGTAATATATTACTCTTACCTAACTCAACGTCGTCTTTGCCACCAACATAATTCAAGCGCTTGTAATGATTGTAAACCGCTACCGATAGCACCATCTTTGCTCGTGGCTGACCAATAACATACTCTTCTAACGCTGCACGAATTTCTTTTGGAGTGGGCAAATGATCTTCAGCTTCAGGCAGTTCCTGGTCCAGGATTTCTTCGCGAATAATATCGTTACACAAATCAACACATTCATCGCATATAAAAACTGACGGCCCAGCAATTAGTTTGCGCACATCGTTTTGGCTTTTACCACAAAAGGAACAGTACAGTATCTTACCGCCGCCTTCTCCAGTTCCGTCTTTGTCTATGCTCATATAATTACCAATATTTGTAGCCCACTGCAATCGCTAGGCTAAGGTTAAATCTTTTCTATATCTATTATCGACTAACTTTAAGCATTATTTAGCTTTTAGTAAAGTCACCCATTACTGGAATTTATACTGGACGCTTGTCTAGTACAGTATCAATAAGTCCATAGTCTACTGCTTGAGCACCTTCCATGAAATTATCACGGTCAGTATCTGCTGCAATGGTTTCTAGCTTTTGACCAGTATGGGTTGCCATAATTCGGTTCAGCTTGTCACGGATATTTAGAATTTCTTTAGCATGAATTTCAATGTCCGTGGCTTGGCCTTGATAGCCACCCAAAGGTTGATGAATCATCATTCTTGAGTTCGGTAAACAATAACGCTTACCTTCCGCACCACCAGTCAACAGTAAGGCACCCATGCTGGCAGCTTGGCCAATACACATAGTGCTTACATCAGGTTTGATAAACTGCATGGTGTCATAAATAGACATGCCAGCAGTCACAGAGCCACCAGGAGAGTTAATGTATAAGTGGATGTCTTTGTCTGGATTTTCTGCTTCCAAAAATAAAAGCTGAGCTACCACCAAGTTAGCCATGTGGTCTTCCACCTGGCCTACTAGGAAAATAACACGCTCTTTAAGGAGGCGTGAATAGATATCATAAGAACGCTCACCACGGGAAGTTTGCTCAACAACCATAGGTACTAAAGCGCTTAATTCTTGGTTTAATTGAGGGCTTAGCCCCATTTGTGGAGGAAAAGAAAAACTCATTGTCGCTACAACTCCAATACATAAAAACGTTACGAACCACTATATATAGTGGCGTATCTAACAAATGCCAAGGCCTAGGCTAATTAAAAGACTAAATTAATCTGCAAAAAAAACGGCATGAATCACATCAAAGTAACTCATACCGCTGATCTGTTCAAGTCCAATTGAGGCCAAAACAGACGATAGAAGATTTACACTTCTTCGCTTGACTCTTCTTCATCACCTGTTACGTCTTTGCTTTCTGGCTCAACGGCTGTTTTGTAATCTACAGCAACTTCAGTGATGCTAGCCGCAGCTAACAAATGCTCAACAACCTGATCTTCTAACACGACGCCGTCTAACTGGCTGCGTTGCTCAGCGTTGTTCATGTAGTAGTCGATGAACTCTTGTGGGTCTTGGTAACCCTGAGCCATTTCCCCTACCAATGCCTTAACTTTGTCGTCGTCAGCTTTAAACTCATTCTGTTGAATGATTTCAGCAGCTAACAAACCAATCTTAACGCGCTTGTCAGCTTGGTCTTGGAACATTTCGTCTGGCAAGATGCTAGGATCTAGGTTTTCGTTACCACCACCAAACTGCTGCAAAGCTTGCTGCTTTAAGCGACCCAATTCTTCAGTAACCAACGCTTTAGGCACATCAAATGCGTTCAATTCTAGGTAAGCGTTTAGCAAGCCATTTTTGAGCTTAGACTTAAGCGCTTGGTTCATCTCACGGGTCATGTTAGAGCGGATTTCCGCACGGAAACCGGCTTCGCCTTCTTCCTTTGGATTAAACCGTGCAAAAAACTCGTCGTTCAGTTCAGGCTTAGTCGCTTCGCTAACAGTATTCACTTTGATGGTGAAAACGGCTTCTTTGCCAGCAAGTTCAGCAGCATTGTAATCTTCTGGGAAGGTTACAGTGATGTCTTTGTCTTTGCCTGCTTCCATTCCCAAAATGCCTTCTTCAAAGCCTGGGATCATGCTGTTAGAGCCTAGTACAAGGTCATGACCTTGTGCTGCGCCGCCGTCAAATGCTTCGCCGTCTAGGTAGCCTTCAAAATCAATATTGATCTGATCGGTGTCTGCAGCTGCGCGTAGAACTTCAGTCCACTGAGTTTGCTGGCTTAACAACATCTCGATCATTGTATCTACGTCGGCATCTTCAATGCTAGATGTCATACGCTCAACAGTTACGCCGGAAGCGTCTACTAACGCTATTTCTGGATAGACTTCTACAACAGCAACGTAAGAAAACTCACCTTCACCGGCGTCTTCTTTAGGCTCAATGTTAGGCATGCCAGCAGGCTTAAGATTTTCCTGCTGTAGTGCTTCAAAGTAGCTAGACTGGATCACATCACCCAATACGTCTTGACGGATGCTAGCACCGTAACGCTTTTTGACGACCTTAGTAGGTACTTTACCCGGACGAAAACCGTCAATCCGGATAGTTTTAGCGGTTTCGTTAACCTTTTTATCTACTGCGCTATCAACTTGCTCAGCAGGTACTGTAACGGTTAAACGTCGTTCGATGCTTGTAGTCGCTTCAACTGAAACTTGCATTTAAATGCCTCATTAATTATCAAATGAACTTGCCCTTACTCGGGCTCGCTCTACTAAAGTCTTGCCTACTTATAGCCTTAACAGCTATTACCAAAATTTTGGCAATTATAGGCGAAATTAAAAGACCGAATTTTCCGTATTTAACATGTAATAGTCAAGCCATAAGCACTAAAGAGGCGTATTTTTGCCAAAAAAAACGCCTCTTTGTAAGAGACGCTTTATATTTAGTACTATTATGGGCGTAATAACACCCTATAGCTTAGGCCACCAATTGAGCTGCCACATCGGCTACTGCCATTTCTGGAGGCAAATAATCGTAACCCAAAGCCTTAGCAACATGCTCATTAGTAACTTTGCCCGCATGAACATTTAAACCAGCCAAAAAGTGTACATCTTGTTTCAAGGCTTGCTTCCAACCCATATTAGCTAGTTTCAAAATATACGGCAACGTAGCATTGTTTAGTGCGTAGGTGGATGTCATAGCTACACCACCAGGCATGTTAGCCACACAATAATGCACCACACCATGCACAACATAAGTTGGGTCTTCATGGGTCGTGGCCTTAGATGTTGCAAAACAACCGCCCTGATCAATCGCCACATCTACCAACACTGAGCCAGGCTTCATGGCTTTTACCATAGCTTCTGTGACCAACTTAGGTGCCTGCGCACCCGGGATCAATACACCACCAATCACTAAGTCAGCATCTAACACGTATTGCTCAAGACTATCTTGGGTGGAATAAACTGTTTTAACTGCACCATTAAATTCTTTATCTAATCGCGCCAAAGCGTGTATCGAGCGATCTAGAACAGTAACTTGAGCCCGAGCACCTAAGGCCATCTGAGCTGCGTTTGAGCCAACTACACCGCCACCAATAATAACCACCTTAGCTGGCGCTACACCCGGTACGCCACCAAGTAGCATGCCACGGCCACCTTGAGCTTTTTCGAGCACATATGCCCCCGCTTGAATAGACATGCGACCAGCTACTTCGGACATAGGTGCCAGTAACGGCAAACCACCTTGTGCTGAGGTAATAGTTTCGTATGCAATGCAGGTTGCACCGGATGCCACTAAATCTGCTGTTTGTTGCGCATCTGGAGCCAAGTGCAAATAAGTAAAGAGCAACTGCTCAGGGCGCAACATGGCACGTTCTTCTGGCTGAGGTTCCTTTACTTTAACTATCATATCAGCACGGGAAAATACGTCTGCAGCACTGAGGGCAATTTCTGCACCTGCTGCAGCATAATCTTCATCAGAAGACCCAATGCCACTGCCAGCCAAAGTTTCAACAACCACACTATGGCCAGCGTGAACAACTTCTCTCACACTCGCTGGCGTCATGCCTACGCGGTACTCGTGATTTTTAATCTCTTTAGGTACACCAATCAACATTACACAGCCCTTTTATTTAACGATTGCTTAATTAGCGCCACAAATGTGGCCAGTGAATATAATGTCATTGTAGTGCTGTTTTTAAGGCATTATCTTGTTATATTGTCATTACTCACTAGGATTAAGACAATTTAATTTTATAATAATGGATAATAATGAAACTTAATTCAATTGAAAATATAGAACTTGATCAGATTGATAAAAAAATTATTAATTCACTACAAAACAATGCGCGTTTAAGCAATGTAGAACTTGCAGAGCAAATAAGCCTTTCACCATCTGCGTGTTTGAGGCGTACCAAGTTTCTACTGGACAGTGGCGTGTTTGATCGTTTCGTTGGTTTATTAAATAGAGAGTTGTTCCACGTGCAAGGTACAGCCTTCATCTTCATTAGTTTGGATAGACAAAGCGAAGCTGTGTTTGCAGAGTTTGAAGTTGCCGTTGCCCAACTTGAGCAAGTTATGGAGTGTTACTTAATGGCTGGAGATAATGACTACATGCTCAAAGTAGTTTATACCGACGCCAAGGATTACGAAGAACTTTACTACAAAAAACTGTTACGCTTGCCAGGCGTTGTTGGCACACAAACCCGTATGGCCTTGCGCCAAGTACACAGTAATACCACCATCACAGTAACCTAATAACCCCTCCCGTCGATCAATTTAAACTATCTGTTAGATTCAGTGTAAGATAATTGGCTGCCAAACGACAAAGACCTTTATATGACAAGTAATTCCCAAAGAGACAACTGATGTCATCTACAAACAGCACCACCAAAAAAATCTTATTAATTCTTTTTATCGTAGCGATTGGCGCAATGTTGCTACTTTTGAGCGAGCAGTCGATTGACCTAGCACGCATACAAACCGCTATAGCCGAAATTAAACAATGGCGTCTGCACAATGCAGAGCTTTTTGTAGGCCTATTTTTTGCTACCTATGTGCTCATTACTGCCACTTCATTACCTATTGCGGTATGGATGACCTTAGCTGCCGGCGCTTTATTTGGCCTCTGGTGGGGTACGCTACTGGTTTCTTTTGCCTCTAGCATAGGTGCCACAGTGGCATTTTTATCGTCACGCTATTTTTTACGTGACTGGGTCACATCCAAACTTGGCAGCCGTGCCCAAGGAATTGATGCAGGATTAGCCAAAGATGGGGATTTTTATCTATTTAGCTTACGTTTGATCCCCATATTGCCATTTTTTGTTGTTAACCTGTTGATGGGCTTAACAACCATGAAGAGCTGGCGGTTTTATTGGGTGAGTCAGTTAGGTATGTTGGCTGGCACCATCGTGTACGTTAATGCCGGCACTCAATTATCACAACTCAACAGTTTATCTGACATCACCTCTCCAGAGTTGGTCATGTCGTTTGTAGCTTTGGCACTTCTTCCTTGGTTAACACGCCGTGTTTTGGCTTTTTATCAGCGCCGAAAAGCCTACGCCAAGTGGGTAAAACCCAAGCATTTTGATCGTAACGTTATCATTATAGGTGCCGGTGCTGCAGGCTTAGTTTCAGCCTATATCAGCGCAGCGGTCCATGCTAAGGTAACCTTAGTAGAGGCCCGAAAGATGGGCGGTGACTGCCTTAACTACGGCTGCGTACCTTCTAAGGCCCTGATTAAAAGCGCTAAGGTGGCCCATCAAATTAAACACGCGGATCATTACGGCCTACAGGCATCTAACCCTACCTTCAGCTTTAGTAAAGTAATGCAGCGCATACACCAGGTGATTGCCACCATTGCTCCTCACGACAGCATTGAACGTTACCAATCACTGGGCGTTGAAGTATTACAAGGGCACGCTAAACTAATTACCCCGTGGTGCCTAGAAGTCATCCATGCAGACGGCAGTAGCACCCAACTAACCAGTCGTAGCATTATCATTGCCACCGGTGCCGCGCCTTTTGTACCGCCTTTACCGGGCTTAGAAACAACAGGTTACCTCACCCCAGACACATTGTGGGAGCAGTTGCGCCATGATGACAAACCACCCGCACGCTTGGTGGTGCTTGGAGGCGGCCCTATAGGCTGTGAACTGGCTCAGTCTTTTGCTCGCCTCGGCTCACAAGTGACTCAAGTAGAAATGCTCGATCGCCTCATGGTGCGAGAAGATGCAGAAGTCTCTCAATTTGTAGAAGAAACTTTGCAGCAAGACGGTGTTACCGTACTCACAGACCACAAGGCAGCGAGATGCGGCCTAACCGAAGGCGAAGGTTTGGGAGATGGAGTTAAATGGCTTGAGGTAGAGAGCCAAGGCCAAACTCATCGTATCGAATTTGATCAAATGATAGTGGCCGTAGGCCGAGCACCAAGATTAAAAGGCTTTGGTTTGGAGGCATTAGGTATTCCCACGAATAAAGTGGTTCAAACCAACGATTACTTAGAAACTTTATTTCCTAACATTTATGCCGCAGGCGATGTAGCAGGCCCCTACCAGTTTACTCATGCAGCCGCCTACCAAGCATGGTACGCGTCCGTAAACGCTTTATTTGGTCAATTCAGGCGTTTCAAAGTGGATTATCGCGTTATTCCTTGGGCTACTTTTGTTGACCCTGAAGTGGCAAGAGTTGGCCTAAATGAACAAGAAGCCACCCAACAAGGAATCGCTTACGAGGTCACTCGTTACGGTATTGATGATTTAGATAGAGCCATTGCCGATGGCGCAGCTTCTGGCTTTGTTAAAGTACTTACCGCACCAGGCAAAGACCGCATTTTAGGCGTTACTATTGTGGGCACTCAAGCGGCCGAGCTTATTGCTGAGTTTGTAATCGCAATGAAATATAACTTGGGGCTAAATAAAGTGCTTGGTACCATCCATATCTATCCCACCATGGCAGAAGCTAACAAATATGTAGCTGGCGAATGGAAGCGCAATCATGTTAATCCTAAACTGATGCTCTGGCTAGAACGCTACCATACATGGCGCCGGTCATGATTGATGCTCGTATACTGCCCTTGCAGCACAAACTACTCTACCCTATTGCCAGACTGTTAGTACGCTTAGGTGTACGCGCAGACCAAGTGACCATAGTTGGGTTTGTATTGGGCGTTGTTGCCCTGCCACTACTAGCTACGGAGCACTATCTATGGGCCTTAGCATTAATCCTGAGCAATCGCCTACTTGACGGTATAGACGGCCAAGTGGCACGATTAACTAGAACGACTGACCGCGGTGCGTTTTTAGATATCGCCTTTGATTTTATGTTTTATGCCTTAATACCGTTAGGTTTTGCCTTCGCTGACAGCGCTGCGAATGCCCTAGCAGCTGCAGTGCTATTAGCCGCTTTCGTAGGCACGGGTTCATCTTTTTTGGCGTTTTCTTTAATGGCAGAAAAACGAGGATTACATGCTAAAAACTTCCCTAGTAAAGGCATCTATTACTTAGGTGGGCTCACTGAAGGCGCTGAAACCATCGCCTTATTTGTGGCCTTTTGCGTGTGGCCACACTTATTCACCCCCTTAGCTTACTGCTTCGCCTTTGCTTGTGCTCTAACTATCTTGAGCCGTTGGCTACAAGGTTGGCGCATGCTTGCTGACTAACTAATTACTACCTATTCACCTATTACCACCTATTAACACATAGAGACTATAACAATGACCTTACATGTTAACTCCACCTTGCCCAAGCGACTGGGCGTGATGTTATCTTTATTAACTGCAGGCGTTTTAAGCACTTTGAGCTATTCAGCAACGGCATCCACGGCTGTCACTACCACCGATGTTAGCAGTGCCGACCAATGGCAACAAACCCTTGAGCAAGCCGCAGGTGAAACCGTGTATTGGCACGCTTGGGGCGGCGATGTTCGAACTAACGATTTTATAACTTGGGTGGGTGATCAAACCGAAGCTTTATATGATGTAAAAGTGAAACACGTTAAATTATCGTCCACCGCCGAAGCTGTGACTCAAGTGATCGCTGAAAAGGCCGCTGGCCAAAACACCAACGGTGCCGTGGATATGATCTGGATCAACGGGCCTAATTTTTTAGCGATGAAGCAGCAAGAGTTATTACACGGGCCCTTTGTAAACCAATTACCTAACTCTAAGTATCTGGATCTAAGCACTAATTCGGCCGCTTCTGTGGATTTTACCGAAGCCGTTGCAGGCCTAGAAGTACCTTGGCGCTTGGCTCGTTTTGTATTTCTAGTAGACAGTAAGCGAGTACAACAAGTGCCTTTGTCAATGGCTCAAATGCTTATCTGGGCACAAGAAAACCCCGGACGCCTTACCCATCCAGTAATCAGTAACTTCATGGGTACCACGTTTTTGAAGCAAGCTTTGATTGAGTTAACGCCTGATCCAAGCGTATTGCAGCAACCCTCTACAGAACAGTCATTTGCACTAGCAACTGCCCCTTTGTGGCGCTGGTATGATGCCATCAAGCCTCATCTATGGCGCGCTGGCAAAAGCTTTCCAGAAAATGAAGCCATTCAACAACAAATGCTTAGTGACGGTGAAGTTGACATTGCCATGGCATTTGACCCAGCCGCAGCGGCCGCGGGCATAGCTAGCGGCTTATTACCCACGAGTGCACGGGTGTTTGTACCAAGCCAAGGCACCTTAGGTAACATTAGCTTTGTAGCCATTCCTTATAACGCCAGTCATACCGCAGGATCTAAAGTGGTGGCTAACTTTTTACTACAACCAGAAACCCAAGCGCACATGCAAAATATTGACGTATTAGGCAGCTTTTCTGTACTGGATCCAAACAAGCTAGACGCTCAACAAGCGCAAGTATTTGCCGCTTTACCTAGCTCTGAGGCATTACCTACTCTGGTTGATTTGGGCGCCACATTACTTGAACCTCATGCCAGTTGGACGACAAAATTAAAGCAACACTGGAGTCAACGATATAGCCAGTAATGTCATTTAGCAGTTGGCCAAAATGGTTAATGCTGACTGCCTTAGCCATCGGTATTTTGGTACCAGTGCTGGTAGGCCTTGGTGAAACCATATGGGCTGCTTTTGGTATTTTACCGGCCCTTGGACGGCATACTTTCAGTTTTAGTGCTTGGCAACAATTATTCGAACTGCCGGGCCTAGTCACCAGTTTAAGGCTGTCACTTGTGAGCGGTTTTGGTGCCACCTTAGTGTCTTTGATTTTGGCATTATTTGGCAGCGCGTGGGTGTATAACACCTCTGTAAAAGAGTCTTTTTTAAGCAAGGTTAAGCCCTTTGTACAAGCCATATTAGTACCCATATTAGCAGCCCCTCATGCCGCCATAGCGATTGGACTGGCGTTTTTGTTGGCACCATCTGGCTGGCTGGCTCGCTTATTTAGCCCTTGGCTCACTGCTTGGGAACTGCCCCCAAACTTAGCCACTGTGCAAGACTTATGGGGGCTAAGCCTTATGCTTGGCCTGATCATTAAAGAACTACCTTTTTTGTGGTTGGTAAGCCTTGTAGCCCTTAAGCAAATTGACGTATCTAGGCAACTTACCCTAGCTCAGAGCATAGGCTATAGCCATACGGCTGCTTGGTGCAAAATCATTGTGCCTCAGCTATACCCTCTCATTCGCCTACCAGTATTTGTGGTGTTGGTCTATTCACTTTCAACCGTTGATATGGCTCAGATGTTAGGCCCCAATAACCCTCCCACCTTAGCTCTAGCCACCATGCGTTGGTATAATGATACTAACGTGCAGTTGCTGTTACCCGCCTCTGCCGCCTCGATACTTTTAGGCATACTAATAGCAGCTAGCGTTTTACTATGGGAAGTCGCTGTGCGCATGGCAATATTTACCAGCAAGGTGATGATTCGCTCTGGTGATCGTACTGGCAAGTACTCCATTTTTACTGGGGTCTTAACCACCACCCTGCCCATTACAGTGATATTGGGCTTATTGTCATTACTAGTGCTGGCACTATGGTCTATTACCTGGCGTTGGTCCTTTCCTGACGCCTTACCCACGAGCTGGTCATATCGTTATTGGTTACAACTAATAACGCATGTGCCCTTAGCCTTACAACACAGTGTAATTGTGGCGCTTATGAGTAGTGGCTTAGCCTTAACGTTTGCTGTAGCTTGGTTAGAGGTGCAAGACCGATTTGGTGGCCACCTATATAAATTGACCCTATGGTTTATATACTTACCGTTACTGGTACCCCAAATTGCTTTTTTATACGGCCTTAAAGTGGGCTTTTTACGTCTTGGCCTAAATGGCAGCATGATGACAGTAATGTGGGCCCACCTACTGTTTGTATTTCCCTACACCATGCTCAGTTTGGTAGATTCTTGGCGAGCTTTAGATAAACGCTATTTACAAGTTGCTGCTAGTTTAGGGAGATCTTCGTGGCACTGTTTTTGGCGCATCAAAATTAGCTTACTGCTAAGACCTTTATTGCTGGCATGGGCTATAGGAATCGCTGTTTCAATTAGCCAGTACCTGCCTACACTGATGATTGGCGCAGGCCGTGTTGAAAGCCTTACCGTCGAAGCGGTCAGTTTGGCCTCAGGAGCAGATCGTCGCTTAGTCGGTGTTTATGGGCTATTGCAGGCTTTGGCGCCGTTGCTGGCATACTCCTTTGCCTTACTGCTGCCTCGTTTGGTAGCATTGAAAAAATAAGAGAGTTAATGATGAGCATGTTGTTTTGAGTTTAGAATTACGAAGCCTGAGCGCCACCACCGAAGGCATGAATTTGTTTTCACCTGTCGACTTAGCCGTTGCTAAAGGTGAAGTGGCGTGTGTAATGGGCCCTTCTGGAGTAGGTAAATCAACCTTACTCAACGCCATTGGCGGCCACTTAAGTACTCACTTCGGTGTGACTGGAGATGTATTATTAAATGGCCAAAAAGTAACACGTAAGCCGGTGGCAGAACGTCAGATCGGAATTCTATTCCAAGACCCCTTACTATTCCCTCATTTAACTGTAGGTGATAATTTAGCATTTGGCCTTAGTTCTAATGTGATTGGCGCAAAAAATCGACGTGCGCAGATAGAGCAAGCGTTAGAGCAAGCTCAACTTCAGGACTTTTACCACCGTAATCCTGCCACTTTGTCTGGCGGCCAACAAAGCAGAATAGCTCTCATGCGCGCTCTATTAGCACAGCCACAAGTACTGTTGCTAGACGAACCCTTTTCCAAACTAGATTTAGATCTCAGACACACCATGCGTGAGTTTTTGTTTGCCCAAGCAAAGCTACGTCTTATACCGATGCTGTTAGCTACTCATGACCCAGCGGAAGCAAACGCCGCTAATGGCCCCCTGGTGATTTTAAAGCCAGCATAGAGTGCCGCTACTAATGATTGCAGTAATGCTTGAAACGTATCAATATTAGGGCACATACACGTTCTTTCAAAGACTGACCAATGATTACAACATCCTATCCGACTTATGACCCAACACATGGGTATATGACTGAAAAAATCCAGCGTAAGTATATTACTACGGCAATACAGAACAAGACCCTTCCAGCAGAAGCATACAGAATGGCAGAGATAGTCTCCCTATCCGCTTCTAATAACCTTTCTAAGCCTATTCAATTTTGGCAACTATATTCTGTTTTAGGACAACAAAACATCGTTAGCATAGTGCGTAACTTTTATACAAAAGTTTATCAGGACGAACCTTGGTTTAGTTCAGTATTTGCACGCATTGGCGATATATCCCACCATGTGAGCACCCAGTCTTCAATGTGGCTAGATGTGATGGGGGGTGGCTTTAAATATCATGGTGCTGAATTTAGGCTGAACTTTCACCATCAGCACAATGCATTCGAGATTATGAATGAAAAAGGGGCCGAGCGTTGGATGAAACTTATGGTTGAGACGCTCGAAGAGTCCGCTGGTTATATGACCGATGATCCCCGTGTTAGAACTAGTATCAACACGTTCCTTTCTCATTTTATGGAAAAATATGCAACGGACTTTGGATTTCAAAACAACGCAGCTTTCGGCTCCACAAATACTGCAGTTAAACGGAAATTGAATTTTCTAAATATGACAGATGCTGCGATTGAGGCACTGTCCGAAACCGAATTGCGTGAGGCTCTTGTAGGAAGGAGAGGGATCAGTATTAATGAGCACACTGATAGGAATGAACTTATTCAAAAAGCTAAGAGTTTGTAGGCATCATTGGCCTAGCCTGTTAACGGATAGGCAGCCTTTGTCAATAAGAAACAGCCAACGTGAGGCTCGTTACAATGAACTTCATATTGTTATAAATTAGTATTATTATGTTGACCCATTGTTTTAACAAAATTCATTAGGAGTTTAGTCATGCGTGTACTTGTTTTTCAGCATGTAGATTGTGAACATCCTGGCTCTCTGAGGCAGTTTTTAGCTGAAGATGGAATCGAGTGGGATGCCGTATATTTTCACCGTGGCGACATAATCCCTAGCTTTGATAAGTATGATGCACTTTGGGTTATGGGTGGCCCAATGGATGTCTGGGACATTGAGGAAAACCCTTGGCTGGTTGCTGAAAAAGCCGCTATTAGGCATTGGGTTAGCGTGTTAGAGAAGCCATATTTAGGCCTATGTCTTGGACATCAATTACTTGCCGATGCCCTTGGCGGAACCTGTGGGCCCCAAAAAATTCCAGAGATTGGTGTTCTTGAAGTTGAACTGACTACTGAGGGTAAAGCAGACGCACTCTTCACAGGCACACCTGATACACAGAAGTGCCTTCAGTGGCATTCGGTCAGGGTAGCGCAAGCGCCAGAAGGTGCGATTGTTTTAGCTAAGTCAGATGTATGCCCTATTCAAGCAATGAGAATAGGGTCCAATGCTTGGTCTATGCAATACCATGTTGAAATAGAGCCTGATACTGTGGACAACTGGGGAGCCATTCCCGCATATGCAGAAGCATTAGATGGCACACTTGGTATGGGTGCACTGTTAAATCTTAAAACAAATGCCAACAAACACATGGATCAATGTTTGAGCTGTGCAAGGCAAATTTATGACAATTTTATGCGGGCGATTGTTTAGCAAGTTTAGGGTATCCACAATAGAATCAACACCGAAGTAACCTAAGGTGACACTGGCCATCGGGAGCAGTGCCGGTACGGGAGAAAACTACATACGTGCTGCAGGGGATTTTGATCTGACATAAAGCCCTATGTGCAGTAAAGAATTAACAGTTATTAGTGGCTAAAATAAAATGTATCTAGCCGTGCTTGCGCTAGGTCATAAATGCCTTGATAGTACACTTGGTTTTGGTTTATTAATTTTGCACTTGAATCCCCAATACCGTTAGCATAATCAATCCACTTTCGCATGATAAGAACGTCACTTAATCTCAAACCCGAAAGGCTTGGCCTTATATCTTCCTTGGGGTTCATCGGGTGGTTTATATCATGCTCCTCTTCAATAGCTTTCCAAGCTTCATTATAATTCATTAACTGAGGGCCAGAATTATTTATTTCTTTATAATCAGGAAAAGCAATTGGGTATTCCGAACACCCTCTCTTTACCGTGGAGGATAACCCTGGTCCAATCCGTTGTTTGACAAGCATATCGAGAGACTCTGCTACTTGGTTAGCTTGTTTTA